>Ga0123355_10011640_pt1 | contig 13574 bp, 15 predicted proteins | sample TergutEmb28metaG_3_FD_89872 | JGI IMG/M metagenome (GOLD analysis project Ga0123355, IMG submission 89872) | Embiratermes neotenicus P1 segment gut microbial communities from Petit-Saut dam, French Guiana - Emb289 P1 | ecosystem: Host-associated > Arthropoda: Insects > Digestive system > Gut ...
TGTGTGTGTGGTGTGTGTGGTGTGTGTGTGTGTGTGTGTGGTGTGTGTGGTGTGTGTGTGTGTGGTGTGTGTGGGTGTGGTGGGGGGGGGGGGTGTGGGGGGTGTGGGGGGTGGGGGGGCGGGGGGGGGGGGTGTGGGGGGGGGGGGGGGGGGGGGTAGCAAATGCCGCCGGCATCATGCCGAGCGTGAGTACCATCGCCGCAAGTATGGCAACGGCGTGTTTCAAACTTCTTTTCATGTGAATCTCGCTCCTTTTTTCGGCGGAACTCTGCCGCCTGAATTTAGTTTTTGAGAGGATGTGCTTACAACCTCTCATTATTTATATCGTCCGTTCTTTTAAATTTCGACACATAAATTTTCCCAAAAATGAAAAATTTTTTTTCGGTAAAATCTTTTTCGCAGGGCGATGTGTTTTGCCGGGCAAATAAAAAACCTATCGGTAACCAACCGGCTACCAAATAGGTTTTGCAATAGGTTTTACAATTTTTTTTTTCTTGCCCCCGCAAACAATCGGCACTATAATCAGATAATCAAAGGGGGGAAAAACATGTCAAGCACAATTACCCTCTACCATGGAACAACTCATTGCTTCAAAAAACCGGACATACACAAAGGAAAGCCTTTTAAGGACTTCGGGCAGGGGTTTTATCTTTCCGCACACTTTGACCACGCTCGAAATCTCGCGCTTCGAAACCGAAAAATTGAAGAATTTCGCCGACATATAATAGGAAACGAAAAAAAACTGCCGGTTTTTATTTACGCATATGAGTTTGACATATCAAAAATGAACCAACTCAACGTAAAGCATTTCAAAGCGGCAAACCGCGAGTGGCTGAAATTCATCATTGCCAACAGAATGAGCAAAATTCGGCAGCACGAGTATGATATTGTAATCGGTCCGACGGCAAACGATGACACGCGCACCGCAATTCGAACCGCCATAAACGCATCAAACGGTGCGATTATGAATGATGCCGCCCTCGACCTTCTTATTGAATTACTCGAACCCGGTAATTTGCCGGAGCAATATTATTTCGGAACAAACAAAGCGGCAAAGTTGTTAATTCCGGCAGGAAGGGACGAAATAAAATGAACAAAATTCATCTTTGCATAGATGCTCTTACTGCCGATGTTGCCGATAAACTTGCGCAAGAATCCTGTGCGACGGTTACCGAAGCACTTCAAGCGTTTATGCAAACAAAAACGTACGAGCTTTTGTTTGATGAAAAGTCATTACTTTATGTCGAAAGTGCGGAATACGTTTTCGATATGTTGTTGGCCGAACAAGGCGGCAATTGGGAATATTGGGCGGAGGTATAGCCGTGAAACTTAATCAAACAGTTCATCTGCAAACAGAAATTGCACATGCTTATATACGCGAACGAAATATTACGCCCGCAGAATTTATCGACCTCGACCGTATGTACGGCATACTTCGCTTTATTGAAGTCGGTTACGAGCCGTTTCATTTAACAGGCACACAGGGTGTGCTTGATGAAATTGACGACTATATTCGCACCCGACAAGTTTTTTCTTGCCCCCGCAAACAATCGGCACTATAATGGAATCAGATGTACACAAGCACTTTAAATTCGAAAATCGGAGGGAAGAAAATGAAGGTTTATTCGGCAAATGAAATCAGAAACATTGCGGTAACGGGTCACAGCGGTTGCGGCAAAACAACGCTTATGGAAGCAGCTCTTAATGTAACAAAGGTTACGTCGCGCATGGGGCGCACCGAGGACGGAAACACGGTAAGCGACTACGACGCGGAGGAAATTCGCCGTAAAGTGTCGGTAAGCGCGTCGATGATTCCGATTGAATGGCAAAACACAAAAATAAACTTTATGGACACCCCCGGTTATTTCGACTTTGTTGGCGCGGCGAAAGAGGCAATACATGTCGCCGATTCGGTACTTATTGTTGCGGATGCAAAATCGGGCGTTGAAGTGGGAACGGAACTTGCGTGGGAAAGTTCGCAAGGCAAGGCTCGCATTATTTTCATAAACGGAATGGACGATGAACACGGCGATTTTTTCAAAGTTGTTGCCGATATGAAGGCGCAATTCGGAAACGGCGTAACGCCGCTTCAATTGCCGTTCAAAGAAAACGGAAAACTTGCCGGTTACGTAAAAACGCTTACGGGCAAGGCGTATAAATTCGACGGGACGCAGTGCGAAGTCCCCGGCGATATGGCGGACATTTACAAAAAGCATCATCACGATTTGATGGACGCAATCGCCGAAAGCGACGAGGAGCTTATGGAAAAGTTTCTCGAAACCGACGAACTTTCAAACGACGAGCTTTCAAAAGGCATGAAAATCGCCGTGGGCGCGGGAAGTCTTATTCCGGTGCTTTGCGGCATCGCGACGCAAGGGGTCGGCGTAAGCACTCTTATGGATATGATTGTGCTTGACCTGCCCACAACCGCCGAATTATGCCCGGAAGTCACCGTGGACAACAACGGCTCCGACCAAGTGCTTAAATGCGACCCCGCCGGTCCGGTTTGCGCCTTCATTTTCAAAACAATTTCCGACCCGCACGTGGGGCAGCTCAGTTTCTTCCGCCTGTACTCGGGTACGATTAAAAAAGATTTGCAAATTTTCAACTCAAACAAAGAAGCCGTCGGAAAAGTCGGAGGACTTTTCGCTATGCGCGGCAAAGATAAAATCGACGTAACGGAAGTTCGCGCCGGCGACATCGGCGTAATCGCAAAACTTTCCGACGCAAGCACACAGCACACCTTGGCAACAAAAGCCGCGCCGTTCAAGTGCGCGCCCATCGAATTCCCGGAATCGCTGCTTGCAATGGCGGTTTCCGCCAAAGGCAAAGGCGACGAAGATAAGCTCTCCGAGGCAATCAGAAAACTCGTCGCCGAGGATAAAACGTTAAAATTCGTGGTGAATAAAGAAACAAAGCAAACCGTAATTTATGCCGTCGGCGACGGTCAGCTTGATGTATTGTCGAACCGTTTGAAAGCGCGTTATAAAATGGAAGTCGAAATGAAAACGCCGCTCGTTCCCTATCGCGAAACCATCCGAAGCCGCTCCGACGTTGTAGGCAAATTTGTAAAGCAATCCGGCGGCGGCGGTCAGTACGGCGTGGTTAATATGAAATTCGAGCCGTCCGGCGACGAAACAAAGGCATATGTATTTGAAGAAACCGTTGTCGGCGGAAACGTTCCCAAGCAATATTTCCCCGCCGTGGACAAGGGTCTTGCCGAAAGTGTAAAAGCCGGCCCGGTTGCGGCATATCCGGTTGTGGGCGTGAAGGCAATACTTTACGATGGCAAATATCATGCCGTGGATTCGTCCGAACTTGCCTTCAAAATGGCGGCACAAATCGCCTTCAAAGACGGCTTTATGCAAGCAAAACCCTCCATTCTCGAACCTATAATGAAAGTCACCGTCGTCGTTCCCGACAATTACACCGGCGACATCATGGGCGACATGAACAAGCGTCGCGGACGCATCCTCGGCATGGACAAACTGGGTAAAAAGCAGCAAATTTCCGCCGAAGCACCGCACAGCGAAATGCTGAAATATGCCATCGACCTCCGCTCCATGACTCAAGGGCGCGGCAGCTTCTCAATGGAATTCGAACGCTACGACGAAGCCCCCTCTGACGTGCAGCAAAAAGTAATCGCCGCGCGGAAGAAGGAGCTTGAGGCTCTGCGGGCGGAATAAGGAGGCAGCAAAATGGCAATTGTACACGGCATGACCGACAAGCAATTTGAAGCATATCTGTTATCAACCCTTGGCAGACTTGACATTGCTATCCATGAAATAAACGAAAGAGGCACTTCTTCCGAGCTTATCAAACTTCGCGACGAAATCAGCAATCAATTAAAAAAGCCTTAAAGGCTGATTAACAGACTAAAAAACACGAATGTCGGAAAACCGGCTTTCGTGTTTTTTTATAAACCGGACTTGTCCCGGAATCGTAGCGAACGCACTTTATGAAGCGAACAGGGGCTATGCCGCGTAAGCGGTTCGCTCGATGTGTTTTTCTTCGAAAAACACCGGTCGCTTACCACGCGGCACATACACCCCTTGTTCGCCTTCAAAGTTGCGTTCGCTACCTCTTGACTTTAGAGCAACTCCATAGTTTAAAGTGCTTTCAGAAAGGAGGTGCGCCCGATGAGCGAGCTGTACACAATCGGAAGACTTTCAAAAGTTGTGAACATTTCTGCCGACACATTGCGCTATTACGACAAAATCGGGCTTTTAAAGCCCAACCACACAGACCGCGATACGGGCTATCGCTACTATACAATAAGCCAAGCGGCAGACATAAACCGCATACTTGAGCTTAAAGAGTTCGGATTTACATTAAGCGAAATAAAAGAAATGCCCGCAAATGTCGAGGTTTATCGCAAGCGACACAGCATTTTGCTTTGCGAAAAATTGCGCACGGAAGGCATTTTGGAAAAATTGTCCGAAAAAATAAAAAACATGGAGAACAAGGAGGATTCAACGATGAAAAGAGTGTTACTGGTGGATGACGCGGCATTTATGCGCATGATGTGCAAAGATATTTTCGGCAAGCACGGTTATGACGTAGTCGGCGAGGCGGACAACGGCGAAACCGGCGTTGAAAAATTTAAGGAACTGTCTCCCGACCTCGTAATTATGAACATAGTAATGCCGCGCACGGACGGCATTGAGGCACTGCGCAGAATTAAAACTCACGACCCTGACGCGCGAGTGCTTATGCTCAGTGCGTCCGCGCAACGCGCGATGGTTCTCGAGGCGTTGTCGTCCGGGGCGCGGCGATTTGTTGCCAAGCCGTTTCAGGGCGATAAGCTGATTGAAGCCGCGTGCGAAGCCTTGGAAACCTCCGCAAAATTTAATCCGGAGGCGTTGAAGCTCATTTCCGGCAACGAGCAACCCGGCGCGGGCAGGGTATTGAGTCAAGCGTCAATTGATGAAATCGTGCAAATCGCCGAATCGGATACCGCAACCGCCAAAACTCTGCTTGCGAATTTCACGGAAATCTACACCGATGAATCGGTGGCCGTCGCGCCCGCACCGGAATCAAAATCCGACGAACAGCTTAACGCACTGCTTGCAAAAATTGTCCGGGGGCAGGATGACATAAAGGAATTGTTGCAGGCTTTGTTGGCGAAATAAAACATATCCCGAAACCCGATTTTACGGATTTCGGGACATGCCCTACATATTTTTAAATCTGTTGCACAAACACATCAATGTTGCCGCGAATTTTATGCTTTGCCGGGTCGCATTCGGGAACGGTGTAAATCGCACCGCATTGCGCGAGCTTCTTTACTCGCCCGACAGAAATTCCAAACAAATCCGCTAAAAATTTGCTGAGTTTCAAATCAAATGTGAAAACGCTTTCCACGTGAAGCAACACCGGAAGGGTCAAGTTTTTCGCGCCTTCGAGCGTGTATTCAACCGCGTCGGCGACCGCGCCGTCGGGCGCGCATTCAACCGTGTACTTCACATCGGCGCAATCAACTACGCACGATTGCTGCTTGAGAAAGCCGCGATTGAATGCGTATTCCCGCGCCAAATCCGGGTCGTTGCAAATGAATCGGTCGAAATTTTCAGAATCGCCGGGTTTTATGCCTTTCGAAATCGGCAATTTCCATGTCGAATCGCATTTTTCGCATTTGTATATCAGCCAAATATCACTCCTCGCACCGTTACTGTTTACGCGAAATTTATTACTGCACACGAATTTCATATTTTTATTGCACTTGCCGCAATGCCGAATAATCGCAGGTGCGTTTTCCGGCACGATGCGAACGGTTTTTTCACAGCGCATATGCTCCTCCTGAATTTTTTCTCGGAAAAGAGCAAAGGCTGTTGCGTTTTATAGCGGTTTGCGCTTCGGTACGTAAAAGTTGCTATGCATTGTGAACGGTGCGCTCAATGTCGTTTTCGGGAAAAACGCCCGAAAAACGACCGGTCGCGCACCACAATGCATGTACGCAAATTTTACGCACGTTTTGGCAAACCGCAATATTTACGCGCAATAGCCTCTGCTACGCGCTTTTTACGAGTTTCATCAAAACAAAAAAACCCCTTTCGTGATGCCGGAAAGGGACTTCATACTGTTTCCGTTGTCAGATGCGATATTTTGCTATGAATTGTGAGCGGTGCGCTCAATGTCGCTTTCGGGAAAAGCACCCGAAAACAACCGGTCGCGCACCACAATTCATATACGCAAAACATCTCACTGTTTAAAAGGAAACAGGGCGAAAAGGGCGTAACAGCCCCTTGTTTCGAAATTTTCGCGTTAATCCGATTCCGACACAAATAAGACTTGCGGAATTGCCGCAAATCCGGTTTGCATCAACTTAATCGAATTAACGAATCATCGGTTCACCTCCTTTGCAGTATAGCAGTTTTATGAAATGTGCGGAAAATCACAGTTGCACAAGAAGTCTGCTGTCCTATAACTTAAACAATCTTTTTGCGTTTGCGTTCGTTTGAGCAATAACGGTTTCCGTCGTTTCGCCCTTTATTTGCGCGATTTTTTCAACAACGTGAACAAGAAACGGCGATTCGTTGCGCTTGCCGCGAAAGGGTTCGGGGGCAAGATACGGGCAGTCGGTTTCGAGCAAAATTTTTTCGAGCGGCACAGCGGCAACGGCGGCTTGAAGCGCGTCGGTTTTTTTGAACGTAACAACGCCGCAAATTCCTATGTGAAAGCCCATGTCAACGTAAGCGCGGGCGAGGTCGGAGTCGCCGGAAAAAGCATGAACAACGCCGTTTCGTACGCGGGATTTTTCAATTGTTGCGAAAACTTCGCCGTTTGCGTCGCGGGAATGGATGATTGCGGGGAGATTCAGTTCCGCTGCAACATCAAGCAGTCGCGCGAACCACTGCCGCTGAACGTCGCGCGGCGACAGGTCGCGAAAAAAATCCAATCCTATTTCGCCGAACCCGACAACTTTTTCGCTTCGCGCGAGGTCGATAATTTCCTGCAAAGTCGCGTCGGATAATTTTTTTACATAATGCGGATGAAAGCCGACGGTAGCGTAAACATGCGGATATTCCGCCGCAAGAGCAACTGCCGCTCGCGAAGTTTTCACGTCGCATCCGATGCTGATTATTTTTTCCACGCCGCTTTCCGGCAGAGCGGTAAGCAGTGCGTGGCGGTCGTCGTTGTAGCGTTTGTCGTCATAGTGCGCATGTGTGTCGATTATTCCGTGCATAGTGCGTGTTCCTCCATCCATTGTGCGACGCCGTCGTTATCGTTTGCGTCGCAGATATAATCGGCGGCGCGTTTTGCCTCGGCGCAACCGTTGCGCATCGCCACACCGAATCCCGCGAACGAAAGCATATCGAGGTCGTTTAAATCGTCGCCGAATGCGACAATTTCGCTGGGGCGAATCCCCCAAAACGTCGCAAGCGCGGCAACGGCGCGAGCCTTTGTTGCGTCCTTGTGCATGATAAAAAGTATGCCGTCGTTCGACATCACCGAGTACAATTCGTCGGGAAGCAGTCGGTTTATGAATAAGCGGTCGTCGGGCGTGAGGTCGTATGTGTAGATTTTTTCGGCGTCTTTATCGTGGCGCGAAAGGTCGGTGATTTCCCAATTGTAGCCCACGTCCGTCCAATCATTGGGGCGGGCGAAATTTGTGTAATGAACGTCGCGATATTCCGATGTAATTTTCAGCCCGCGTTTGTCACAGGCGATTAAAAGTGCGCGAGCGATTCCCGCCGGAATCAGCCGGCTATAGATAATTTCGCCGCCGGCTTTTGCGAGCGCGCCGTTCATTGTAATTGTGCCGTCGAAAAGCTCGGGCGGCGCGACTGCCGGCGCAGAACTTCCCCGCGCCGTTGCGTATGCGATTTTTATGCCCGCTTCGCGACATCGGGCGAAAGTTTCTTTCGTGCGCGACGACACGGTTTTATCCGTTCGCAAAAACGTGCCGTCGAGGTCGGTGACAAGCATTTTTATCATGGTAAGCCCACCCCTATTTTTTCTCCATTCTCGGAAAGGCGGCCGCGCCTTTTGTTACAACAACGTCGCGGGGGAGAAGCCCGAATGTTTTCGCACTGTCCCATTCGGAGAGGGCGGCATCGGCGATGTTGAGTTGCTCGCGGATAATCGCGGGAGTTTTGGGCATTACCGGCGTGATTACGACCGCGAGAATGCGCAGGGTTTCCGCCAAATTATACAGCACGTTTGCGAGTTCGCCGAATTTGCCGAATTTGCTTTCGTCTTTGGCGAGAACCCACGGCGCGGTTTCGTCGATGTATTTATTCGCGCGGCGAACGACGTTCCAAATTTCGTTAAGCGCGTCGGAGAAGGCGAGTTTGTCCATGCGCTCCTCGACTTTTGCGGGCATTGACGCCGCTGTTTCGGCGAGTTCGTTTGAAAAATTCGGCTCGAACGCGGGCAACGCGCCGCCGAAATATTTGTCAACCATCCCGACCGTTCGCGAAAGCAGATTGCCCAAATCGTTGGCAAGGTCGGCGTTATAGCGGTTTACCAAGGCGGCTTGTGTGAAATTTCCGTCCGGCCCGAAGGTAAACTCGCGCAGCAAAAAGTAACGAATCGCATCAACGCCGTATTCCGCCACAAGTGCTTTAGGGCAAATTGCGTTTCCGAGAGATTTGCCCATTTTTTTTCCGTCGTATTGCAGCCAACCGTGTCCGAAAATTTGTTTGGGTAACGGCTCGCCCAACGCGAGCAAAATGCACGGCCATATTACCGCGTGAAAGCGCACGATTTCCTTTGCCATCAGGTGCAAATCGGCCGGCCAGTATTTTTTATACAGCGAGTCGTCGTCGGAAAGAAAGCCGAGCGCGGTGGCATAATTCGGCAAGGCGTCAATCCATACATATATTACGTGTCCGGGGTCGAAATCCACGGGAATCCCCCATTTAAACGACGTCCGCGACACGCATAAATCCTCCAACCCCGGCTTGATAAAATTATTAAGCATCTCGTTTCGTCGCGAAAGGGGCATTAAAAATTCGGGATTTGCGTCGTAATGTGCCATCAGCGCGTCCTGATATTTCGTCATGCGGAAAAAATAGCACTCCTCCGAAATCGGCGAAACCGGACGCCCGCAATCCGGACATTTATCGCCGGCGGCTTGGGTTTTCGTCAAAAAAGTTTCACACGGCGTGCAATAAAGACCCTCGTAGCTTCCTTTATATATGTCGCCGGAGTCGAACAATTTTTTGAAAATTCGCTTGACGGATTCGCAATGCGCGGGGTTTGTTGTGCGCTGATAGAAGTCGTATTCGATGTCCATAAGCTGCCATATTCCCTTAAATGTTTCCGCCAATCCGTCAACAAACGCTTGCGGCGATACGCCCGCTTCTTCTGCGGCGCGCTCAACTTTTTGCCCGTGCTCGTCGCTGCCGGTCAAAAATTTTACGTCGTAGCCTCGTGCCTTTTTGTATCGCGCCATTGTATCGGCCGCAACAGTTGTGTACGTATGCCCGATATGCGGGTCGCCGTTAAGATAGTAAATCGGGGTAGTTATATAGTAGGTTTTCATTTTGCATGTTCCTTCCGAAAATTGAGGTGTGTTTTACGGACAATTGTAATGGAGATGCGGGATTTTCGCAAGAAAGCGCGCCATGCTGCTTCGGAATCCATTTCGAGTTCTCGGGGGCGTTGCCCCCGAACCCCCACGAACTTTTTAAAAAAAGTTCGACAAAAACATAAAAAACCGCGCATTTGCGCGGTTTTATTATTTTTGCCCAGCTTTTTTTAAAAAGCGGGTGGGGTGTGGGGCGACGCCCCATAGTCCGTTATCTGCTTCCCTAAATCTCCCTTCGCCCTTCCAACGCCCGCGAAAGAGTCACTTCGTCAACAAATTCCAAGTCGCCGCCGACAGGAACACCGTGAGCAATGCGCGTTACTTTTATTTCGAGCGGTTTGAGAATTTTTGCGATATAAAGAGCGGTTGCTTCGCCTTCGACGTTCGGATTTGTTGCGATAATCACTTCGTCGGCGGGGGAATCCTGAATCCGCTTCAAAAGCGCGGCGATGGTTAAATCGTTCGGGCCGACGCCGTGCATCGGCGAAATCGCGCCGTGAAGCACATGATAAAGCCCGAAAAATTCGCCGGTGCGTTCGTATGCCGCCATGTCTCGCGGGTCTTCAACAACCATAATTGTGCGCTCGTCCCGCTTTTTGCTTGCGCAAATAACGCAGGGGTCTGCGTCCGTAAGAGCGCAGCACACGCTGCAATATTTCACGCCGCGCCTTGCCGACAAAATCGCGCCGGCAAGCGACTCCGCCCGCTCCTCCGGCAAATTTATAATATGAAACGCCAAACGTTGCGCACTTTTGCCGCCAATGCCGGGTAAGCGCGAAAACTCTTCAATCAGCCGCGAAACCGGCTCGCCGTAAATTTTCATACTTTCTCCCCCAAGAACGCATCCTCAATCAAAACATACCGGGCAAATTCATGCCGCCGGTAATTTGCGACATTTGCGAATTAACCGCGTCGTCCATTTGGCGGAAAGCCTCGTTTACCGCCGACATCACGAGGTCTTGAAGCATTTCAACGTCGTCGGGGTCAACAACGTCGGGGGAAATCGCGAGCGCGAGAATTTGCTTTTCGCCGGAAATCGTAACTTTGACCGCGCCGCCTCCCGCCGAAACTTCAAGCGTTTTCGCGGCAAGGGATTCCTGCATCTCCGCCATTTGTTTTTGCATTTTTTGCGCTTGCTTCATAAGATGGTTCATGTTCATTCCGCCGGGCATTCCGCCGCCGAATCCTTTGGGCATAAAAATTCCTCCTGAAATATATTTACCTACCACGGTGTTTCGTCAATTGCCTCCTGCCCGAAATTCGCCCAGTCAACAGGCGGTGCATCGGGCGGTTTTGCTTCTTCTCGGGGTTTATTGTACGCCTCGTTTACCTCAACGGCAAGGTTCGGCGGGGTTGACAGCTTGAAAAATTCCGCTAAATTTTCGCGAATAATCGTCTGCTTGCTTTCGATTATTTTTTTTGCGGTTTCGTTGCCGCAATAAATTTTCAGCATCCCGTTGACGTCTTCTGTGCCGCAGGGTGCGCAAAACGAGCGAATATTTGCCGGCAGTTTCGCACAAAATTTTGACCAGTTTGCGGAAATTTGCGAGAAATCGCCGGGTGAATTTTTTTTCGGCGCGGGAGATGAATCCGACGCCGGTGAAATCGTTGCCCCCGATGCGGATGAATTTTCAGAAATCTGTCGCGTTACGGGAGATGAATCCGTAACCGGTGCAACATTTGCATTCGATACGTGTGAACCGGATGAACCTGTCGGTTGCGGCGAAGGTGCGCTTTGAGCAACCGGCTGTGCCGTTCCTCTGCCCTCGCACAAGCGCAAAGCGCAAATTTCAAACGCTGTGCGCATATGCGGCGCGAACCGCATTTCGCGCAGAGTTTCGCTGAATGCTTCGATAAACAGCATCAGCGAATTTCGCGGAATTTTCGCGGCCTGTGCTTTCAGCTTCGCCGCGAAATCTTCGGAAAATTCATCGCCGCCGGTTAATCCGGCAACGAGAACATCACGAAAATGCCGCACCAAATCGCCGGCAAATTGCGAAACATCGCGACCGTCGTTCATGGCGTCGGAAATTATTCCGATAATCACGCCGGCATCCCGTGCCGCAAGCGCGTCGGTAAATTCAAACAGACGCGCTCGGTCAACCGCACCGAGGGTTTCGCGTACTTTTTCCAAGGTCAAACCGCCGTCGTCGCCGAGGCATTGGTCAAGCAAGCTGATTGCGTCGCGCATCGCGCCGTCGGAATGATAGGCGATGTAGTCCAATGCGGCGTCATCGAAGGGCAAATTTTCGCCGCGCAAATAGTCGCCTAAAGCCGCCGTCATATCTGCCGCCGAAATTCTGCGGAAATCAAATCGTTGACAGCGCGACAAAATTGTTGCGGGAATTTTTTGCGGGTCGGTTGTTGCCAAAATAAAAATCACATGTGCCGGCGGCTCTTCGAGAGTTTTCAAAAGCGCGTTAAACGCGCCGCCGGAAAGCATGTGAACTTCATCAATAATGTAAACTTTAAACTGCCCCTGCGTGGGCAAAAATTTAACTTCCTCGCGCAGGTCGCGAATATTATCCACGCCGTTATTTGACGCGGCGTCAATTTCCGCAACATCCAAGCTGCGCTCCGCCAAAATATTTTCGCACATTTCGCATGTGTTACACGGCTCGCCGTCAACAGGCGCGAAGCAATTGATTGCACGCGCAAAAATTTTTGCCGCCGACGTTTTGCCCGTGCCGCGAGTGCCGCAAAACAAATACGCATGGCTGACCTGCCGAGCTTTAAGCTGATTTATAAGCGTACGAACAATATGTGCCTGTCCGACAATTGCACCAAACGTGCGCGGACGAATTTTACGATACAACGCTTGCATGGCTTCACGCTCCCTGCGCCTCGGAGTTTATTTCACAAAGTCTCTTTTGTGCAACCTGTGGCTTTGAATGTTTTGAGCAACATCGTTTTCATCCCACAGTTGAAGCTCCCACGGAAAGTAAAAGTTCGATTTATTTTTGAAATATATGTGCAAGCCCCTATAGTCATCTTTGTCGCGCAAGTACCAATTTTTAAGCCCGAAAGTTTCCTGCCAATCGTACAACTGTGTTTGCACCTCGGCAAGAGCCTCGCCGGTTAAAATCATTCTCGCACCGAAAATATCATTCATCCGATTGTTGACCGGGTCGCTATCCGCATTTTGCGAATACCGACCGATTTTATCAACAATGCTTTCCGACGTTTTTACGCGATAATAATATGTTATGTTGTCCAAATTTTGCGAAACAAGATAATCGTTTATGCTTTCGTGCAGGTTAAGCCGATACCGCAAAATATGTTCTTGCGGCACGGTCGTTTTTGAAAGATTTATTTTTTCCACCTTGCCGGTTTCAAAATAATCTTTCGAATATTGCAAATGCACGGCATTTACAACAGCTATCAGCCGGCGGGTTTTTTCAACAGCATCCATTTCCTCACCTCGCGTCTTTGATTATATCATAATAATCGCAGACTGAAACAATTGAGCGCGAGGCGAGAACCGGCGACTCCGGGTCGGTCCTCGGCGAAGGGCGAAATGATTTCAGACGCGACTTATTATCATACTGCTTCTGCGACCTGCAAAATTTGAATCACACCGACAGTGTTCTTCTGAGTGTGATTTTTTTGTTGCGAATTTTGTCGAATCGATATACTATAACGCAAACACACAAACGGAGGTGCTTGTATGAACAGTAAGAATTACACAATCAGCGTAGACATCGGAACGGGCAGCGTGGGATGGGCAGTATTGTGCGAGCCAAAGGAAGGCGACACGCTTGCGGGGCTTGCAACAGCAAACAAAAAAATAAAAATTGTAAACGAAAACGGAACTTCATACAAAAATACGCGAACGAACCTTTGGGGTGCGCGTCTTTTTGACGGAGCGGAAACCGCCGAGGCGCGACGATTAAAGCGCGGTCAACGGCGGAGGATTTTAGGGTGTGTCGTCAAAAGCGAAATGATATAATGGAGAAAACCCAAAGGGGGTAATCTCCGTGAATGAATCATGCCACCGCCACGATATAACGGACACGTTGTGGAGCTTGATAGAACCGAA
>Ga0123355_10011642_pt1 | contig 13572 bp, 10 predicted proteins | sample TergutEmb28metaG_3_FD_89872 | JGI IMG/M metagenome (GOLD analysis project Ga0123355, IMG submission 89872) | Embiratermes neotenicus P1 segment gut microbial communities from Petit-Saut dam, French Guiana - Emb289 P1 | ecosystem: Host-associated > Arthropoda: Insects > Digestive system > Gut ...
CAAATTGAAAATACAATGTGAGGATTTTTGTGCGATTGCAAGGAAGTACCAACGACGCTTGCTGTAGGCAAGCTAGGAGGTGCTGACGTAGCAAGCGTGCAAAAAGACCACATTGTATTCAATATGTGACCGAAAGTAGTATAGCCTCTAAACAGGCATAGCCTCAATATCTCGCATACTAAGAGCTATTCGCTTTTTCTTTAGGTCTATTGACAATACCTTAACCGTTACCACATCACCAACACCAACAACTTCTAGCGGATGTTTTACATATTTATTACACAACTGAGAGATATGCACAAGCCCATCTTGGTGTACACCAATATCTACAAATGCACCAAAATCAATTACATTGCGCACTGTACCTTGCAGTATCATTCCTTCAGTTAAATCTTCCATTTCCATTACATCGCTACGAAGAAGCACGGGTGGCAATTCTTCGCGGGGGTCACGGCCTGGTTTTTCTAATTCTTGAATAATATCTTTGAGGGTTGGGATTCCTACTTTCAAGGCTTCTGCTATAGATTCAAGGCTTTGAGGCGTGTTTTTATGTGTTAAATAACCTTCCGCCACTGAATAGGATTCTGGATGTACCGCCGTATTATCAAGAGGGTTTGCCGCATCTGGTATACGTAAAAATCCAGCGCATTGTTCAAAAGCTTTAGGACCTAACTTTTTTACCTTTAGCAATTCTTTGCGGCTATTAAATTTGCCGTTTTCTTCGCGATAAGCCAATATGTTTTTAGCAACAGACGCGCTTACTCCAGCCACATAGGAAAGCAAACTAGGAGAAGCTGTGTTCAAATCCACGCCTACAGCATTTACACAGCCTTCTACAACCCCGGCCAAAGTCTCGCTAAGATGCTTTTGGTTCATATCATGCTGATACTGGCCTACACCTATACTTTTGGGGTCAATTTTAACCAGCTCTGCCAATGGGTCTTGTAGCCTACGCCCAATTGAAACGGCACTGCGTAAAGCAACATCAAAATCTGGGAATTCCTCGGCTCCTAGTTTGGACGCGGAATAAACAGATGCTCCAGCCTCGTTTACAATTGTGTATTGTGATTTCAGACCCGCTTCCCGCAATAATTCGGCCACCACTTGTTCAGTTTCACGTGAGGCCGTACCATTACCAATGGCAATTAAATCTGCACCATATTGCTCAATCAACCTCTGAAGTGTTTTTTTAGCAGGAGCAGTGTCTTTGTTAATGGTGCAATATACCACGCCAGTTTCCAAAACTTTTCCGGTTCCATCTACTACAGCCAATTTGCAACCCGTGCGAAAGCCAGGGTCAATGGCTAACACCACTCTATCTTTAATAGGCGGTTGCATTAATAATTGCCGCAAGTTCTCCCCAAAAACTTTTATCGCGCCTTCTTCCGCTTTTTCGGTAAGTACCGAACGGACTTCTCTTTCCACGGCAGGCGCGGTTAGCCTTTTGTAGCTGTCTGTTAATGCCGCATCCATTATGGGAAGTGTATGTGCATTATCTTTTTTTACAAACAACCTTCCAAGTCCAGCAATGATTTTTTCAACTGGGGCTTCAATAGAAACTTTAAGCATGTCCTCATTTTCGCCGCGATTAAGCGCGAGAACTCTGTGGTCTGCGATTTTTTTAACGGGTTCTGAAAAATCAAAGTACATTTCGTATACGGCGGCTTCTTTAGTAGCTTCTTCTCCTTCTCGCGCCTTTTTGGAAGCGGCAACATTAATAAAGCCTTCTCCTTGGGTAAGAGAACGCGCCAAAGTACGACAAGCAGGATCATCGGAAATGCGTTCGGCAATAATATCACTTGCCCCTGCAAGAGCCTCTTCCACGCTTTCAACGCCCTTTTCCGCATCCAGAAATGGAAGGGCAACGGTTTCGGCATCGGTTTGCAAATCCTGTTCCCAAATCAAATCGGCCAATGGGCCAAGACCTTTTTCCATTGCAATAGTGGCACGCGTGCGCCGTTTTGGCCGGAAGGGACGATAAATATCTTCAACCTCAGTCAAAGTAGCGGCGGCAGTGATTTGGGCACTAATTTCATCGGTAAGATTGCCTTGTTCCTCCAATAAGTGGTGTACTTGTTGTTTGCGTTCATCTAAATTGCGTAGATATTGTAACCTCTCATGTAGTTCACGCAATTGCTGGTCATCCATTGAGCCTGTCATCTCTTTACGATATCGGGCTATAAAAGGTATTGTGTTGTCCTCATCAATAAGCTTTACTGTGTTTTCTACTTGCCATTGCACCAATGAAAATTCTTTTACCAATACTGATATAATATCCATTTTAATCTCCTACTATATGTTTTTAATGGCATTTTACTATTTGTTACCGAGAACGTCAAAAAATCAATTTTAGGGTATGTTGATTTTTACTGACCATTCTGTCATAGTAGATAAATACGCTATATATTTCAGAAGGGAGAAAAATATTCCAATGCGTTTATCTATTCCAAATGAAGCCAAACATATAATAACAAATTTAGCCCGAGCTGGATATTCGGCTTATATGGTGGGGGGCTGTGTGCGAGATAGCCTAATGGGACTTATGCCAAAAGATTGGGATATTGCTACTTCCGCAGAGCCAACAGCAATCAAGAGATTATTTACACATACCGTAGATACAGGCATAAAACATGGCACTGTAACTGTGGTTATAAACCGTTGTAATTATGAGGTGACAACTTTTCGTATAGATGGCGAATACCAAGATGGCCGCCGCCCCGAATCTGTGGCTTTCACTAATAGTATAGAGGATGATTTAAGCCGTCGCGATTTTACCATGAATGCAATAGCTTATAATCATCAATCGGGGTTGGTTGACCCTTTTGGCGGTGCTGAAGATATTGCAAAAAAAAATATCCGTTGTGTTGGAAATGCTGAACATCGTTTTACAGAAGATGCCTTACGAATGATGCGTGCTTTGCGTTTTGCGGCTCAACTAGGTTTTTCTATTGACCCAAACACTATATCAGCTATCCCACCTCTAGCAGAACGATTAGGACTTGTAAGCATTGAACGCGTGCGGGACGAACTTACTAAGCTTATGTCTTCCGCCAACCCACATGTTCTTCCGCTTGTAGAGGAAAGTGGGTTATGGCCATATGTTTTGCGTGGTATGACCTTTAGCGGAAAACTGGATAAAATCGCTATGATGTTAGAAACTTGCCCCAAAGAACCCGCGATGTTATATGCCCTTCTGCTAAAAGAAGAAAAAAAAAGCGTGGGGGCATTTTTGCGCCACCTACGCTTTGATAATAATACAATAAATAAAACCGTGTTATATGTTAATTGGTTGGATGTACCTATTCCCAATGATAGGTATGCCATTAAAAAGGCTCTAGCTGATATGGGAATGGAATCGTTTGTAAACCTCCTTACGCTAAAATCAATAATTTATCCTTTTTATCCAATATCTCCAACTGCTCCTCAGGAATCCTGGGACAGACAACGTGCCACAGCAGAAAACATTCTAAAATACGGAGAATGTTTTACCCTCAAAGAGCTTGACATAAGCGGTCAAGATTTAATTGAAGCCGGGATTCTCCCGGGAAAGGAAATGGGACAGATAATGGCTAATCTGCTGGATATGGTAATGCAGTATCCCTGCTTAAACAAAAAAGCTTTTTTATTGCAATATGCCTGTGAACTGCATTCTGTTTAGAAACCTGTGTTCATCCTCATAACACTTGATTTGTATAGCCTTGCTCGCACTAAACTACCTGTTATCAGCAATATAATAGTTGTGACAATTGCCACTAAACCAAAAACCATCCTGCCTTCAACGGAATGATAGAAATACGGCCAAACAATACCATCAGCACTGCCTACCTCACTCCACGTAGTTCCTTGACTTGCAAATTGCCATTCTCCATATCTCATTTGAAACTCAAATATCGCGCCTCCATGCCTACCGCCTATTTCTATATGGTTAATTCCACTGCCTTCCCAGTTCAGCCATACATTGTAAATTCGGGCTGATGTAGCTGAATAGCTTAATATCCTTAGATTACCTGCATCTCCAACCCTCTCACGTGTTTCGGGATTTTCCATTATGACAGCTTCAAATATATGGCCATATCTGTGTGTAAGAATAGTGGTGTGAAGCATTGCACCTCCCCAAATAATCACAAATAATAGAATAGGAGCAGTTATTATTGCCATAGTTATAACGAATCTTTTTTTCATGTATAATTCTCCTAATTATTTTACAAGCATGGTCTAACCTTGGAGTGTTATGGCAAGGATGTTCTCATCCCTTATGAACTATTATGGGCTTGAAATGGTCTACTACTTCCACAAGTATATTCTCTTGGGCAGCAAGGACTTCGTCTATATTCTTATAAACCCATGACGCTTCATTCAAAACACCCTTATCTGTGCGACAAACTACTCCATCCATATCCTTCTCAAGGTCAGCGACTGTTCCGATTACACGAGCGTCTACCCTGGATAGCGTTCTGCCAGCACCATGGGAAGCAGAACATAAATATTCTTTGTTTCCCAAACCGCGGGTAATCCATACCCCATCCCTTTGATTTGCTGGAATAATTCCCATTTGATTTTTTTCGGCTGGCGTAGCACCTTTGCGGTGCAATATCATTTCTTCGCCAAAAAATACGGCATGATTGTGATTTTCATTAATCATAAAGTCTGAAGCTAAAAGTTTTTTTATTTTTTTGTTCAAGTGTAGTAGGTGCAATGTTCTGCTCATCATTTCCTGGCGGTTTGATAGAGCAAAATCCAACGCCTCCTGCATATCTGCAAGATAAGCACGTCCGAAATCGCTGTCAAGTTTTAGAAGAGAACCCTTTCTTATGTACCATGAGGCAATTTCATATCCAACTCTACGAGAACCTGAATGAATTGTAATACCAACATAACCTTCAGAATTTATACCTATCTCAAGAAAATGATTCCCACTTCCAAGGGTGCCAAATTGTGTACTAAAAAACGGTTGCACAATTTTATCAAGGTTAGCGTCTCCTATAGCGGACTTAAAAACAAAATCTCCTTCAGCATAAGAATTCCTTTTAGAGGCATTTAAGGTTTTGCCTGCACCAGCGGGTATAAACTCACAAATAGACTCATACAGTTTTTTTCTTTGTTCAATACTTTCTATGCCAAGCTCCTCAAGTGTTGCACCTGTATTTACATGGCACATTCCGCATCCTATATCATAACCAACAAATGAGGGTGACACCACTCCTTTCATTAGCGCAACACCACCGATACATAAATCATAGCCAGGATGTACATCTGGCATAATAGCAAGGCTTTCCAACTCGGGCATGGCAAGAATCCGTATTATTTGCTGTTGTGCCTCAAACTCTATTGATTCCCAAGGGATAGTCAATTTAAGTTTTGGGTGTATCATATGAATCTCTCCTTTCTATTAAGAAATTCTGCTATAGCCTGTTCTGCTATGTCCATCATTTCTGGAAACCATGGCTTATCTGTCTTTTTATCAGGTGTTACATTAACAAGCCATCGTAAATTGGCCAGTTGCTTAAAATATTCAATATCATCGTAGGCTTCCGGTCTATTTTTACAATATTTCGTCAAAAATTCTTTTGCAAAATCCATGAATCTTGCATCATGTATCGCGCTTCGGCTCATAAGCATATACGTCCATCCGACATCAAAACGATAATCTCCCTGTGTCAAGGTCATATCAATAATATATAATTTTCGGTCTTTATCCGACAAAACATTCCAAACATGATAATCTCTGTGTATATAGCAAGACGGGTATTCATTGATATCCATTGATAAAGACTCCAATTTATTAAGAATATCCCAATAGTGGTCTATTTGTTTCTTGCTAATAATGGTTTTTATTTCTGCAAGCTCATTTTTAATAAACCCACCAAGCGGCGGTTCGCTTTTGGGTTTTATTTTGTGCAGGTCAATCAACAATTTGACAAATTTATCGGCCAGATTAGATTGAGTGTTGGAATCAGCGACTTCATATGAATCCCAAAACATCCCATTATCTATATATTGCATGTACATGCCTTTCTCGTCTTTTTTATATGGCTCTGGTACATTAATCCCAGCGTTGTAAAGGAAGCAAAGTGCGTCCCATTCTTCATCATCAAGTGACACATTATTGAGTGATACATTGTTTGCGCCATATGATTTGCGAACATGCTTACGCCCATCCTGCATTTCCTCAAGTAAAACCTTGCAGCCTGGATGGTCGCGAAATGTAGTTGTTTTCACGACAATATTATCCATTTATAATCCTCTCAAATCCTTTGCCGTCCATTACATTATCAACATCACCAAATGTTTCAACCCAAAGTCGCTGGCGTTCTCTAACAATAGCATTACCACCAGCCCGCATATAAAAATCCATACTATTATCAAATACATAATCAAAATTTTCAACAGTAGCAACTACAGCGTGCCTAAGTACACCGTCACGAATGTATGCTAATGGAGGTCTCATACCTACTTCGGCTTCAATCCTGCCAAGGTCTGTTACACGCCCATGCCAAGCATATCTTTCACCAGTAGCACGAGCGGCGGCAATTGCCTCTGGTGTAATACCTGGGAATGACTGATAAGCCATTATAGCCGCAGTCATTATTGGGTCGCCTAAATCGAAACCTATTACTGTGGGAGTAAAATCAAAATTATGCCGTGATGGCATAAATAAATGGTCTGGCCAAATGTGTTCTCTTGCAGGGTTAGGAGTTGAATGAGCAATAAACATAGGGCATTCTGGTAATAATTCAATAGTACCATCATCATGGCGTAAGTGGTGAATACCATCATAACCCAATTGCAAGTATTTCAGTACATCTAGGCGGCTTATAAAGTCAAAATATAATAATGCCGCCAAAGGCTCTGTACTTGAGCTTGGAATAAATAACTTACGGCTAGTTTGCTGGCGTGATGGTGAGGGTACTTGCATACGCACAGTACCAGCGTCATTTTGGAAGGGATGTACTACAATAAAGTTAGCTTGTAAACCCACATTTTCGCGCATTTCTGTTATAAGTCCATATTCAGCACGGAAAGGCATATCCCAGTGGCAAGAAAAAGAACCTACAAAACCTAAATGAATAAGGTCATTAGGTAGTGGGCTGTCCGAACCATGCAACGCGAATTCATCCCATAATAAGCCTTGGTTAAACCAACTATTTAGTACACGAACGCCTTCTTTAATATTAGGCATTGTAAAACGCCTATCATCAAAACCATACACATACCATTGGCGGTCAGTTATATCGTTTGGAATAAATGATGTAATAACAGGGTCACCACTCCAGCCTATATCTGATGTTAGGCGGTAAGGAATCATCATATGTGCATCATCACCTAACAATATATCTGCATTATCTCTAAATGCAATTAACATTGTTTCAAATTCGTCAATATTTGTTGGTGGGAGAAGACCAAGGGTTTCTAGCCAATCTTCGCGTACAAATGTATTCATACGGTGGCTAATATCAAGGTTAACAGATAGCATACTATATAATTCGCCATCTCTTAAATTCCAATAAATATTAGTTGGTGTCAGTACATTGTAAAGGTTTGGAAGTGCATTTTTGTAGCGGTCAAGCAAAGGCTTCAAATCTGTTATCGCACCTAGTTCTGAGAATGTATCTACCAGCTCTGAGTAGAATGTAAACGCCACATCCGGGGTATCACCGCCTGCAAAAAGTATAGACAACTGACGTTCTTCATCCCAACGAGCAATAGATACAAATGTAACATCAATGTTATGTTCCTCAAGTATGGTCTGTCTAACCCATTCTGCCCAGTGGCTTTGAGTAAAGTCCGGCATACGCTCATTAGCTCTCTCCCAAACCAATACTGTGATGGAACGAGTCTCAATAAAACGCCTGTTCTCATCTAAACCAAACTCTTCAAATTGTGGTTCGCTGTGCGCTAATAATCCGCTACAAGCTGTTAGTGCTAATAAAATAAATACACTAGCTAAAAATTTCATTGTTCTTTTCATTGCAGGTAACTACCTCCTTTTTAACAAAAACAGAAAACTAAAAAGTTTGTATTATACTTGTGAACGTATATCTCTTGCAAACTTAGCAAACTTAATTGACGGCATAATAGCACGAAATAACTAAAAGGTACAGGAATTTGACTACCATTTTATTACATTTTTGATAGGCAACAAAACGCCATACACACCATACAGTCACGGGAATGTTTCTATAATTGTATGACGTTTTTTATATAAAATGTCCTAAAAAACACGAACGCAACAGATTTGTTAGTTAAAAAAATTTGAACAAAGTAGAAAAAAACCTTTGCACACCATGATACTTGACAAAAAATAAATTGAATGGTAAGTTACCGTTAACATATCGCACAAATACCTTTTCGCCAAAAGGAGAGGAAGCAATGCAAAAAATAAAGGTCGGTATTCTGGGTTGCGGCGCGATTACCGAACGACGACACGCACCTGAGTTTACTGCAAGAAGTGACACATGTATTGCGGGTTTTTACGATTTGAATACCACCCGCGCAACTGAAATGGCCACAAAATATGGGGGCAAAGTCTATTCCACCCCAGATGAAATGATAGCCGATGCCAGTATCGATGCCATTAGTGTCTGTTCACCAAATAATACTCATGCAGATTTCTCCATAAAAACCCTTAATAGCGGCAAACATGTCTTATGTGAGAAGCCTATGGGTATATCATTGGCCGAAACAAGGAAAATGCTTGAGGCGGAGAAAGCATCCGGTAAAATCTTAATGCCTGGACATAATCAAAGGCTCATACCCACTCACCGCAAGGCAAAAGAACTTTTGTCCAACGGTTCTATAGGAGAGCCGCTTTTCTTTCAATGCAATTTCAAGCATTCTGGGCCAGAAAACTGGAGTATCAACAATACAAACACCACTTGGTTCTTTGATAAAGACAAGGCATGTTTTGGTGTTTTTGGGGATTTAGGTTCACATAAACTTGACCTTATACGCTTTTTAACAGGAAGGGAAATCGAAGCGGTTTTTGCTACAATGATGACTTTGGATAAAAAGAATGCAGACGGAAATTTCATTCATCTCGAAGACAATGTAGTATGCCAGTTTAGGCTGGTTGGCGGAATGCCGGGTATTATGCACTTTAGTTGGACAAATTACGGTCAGGAAGACAATAGCACCGCAATTTATGGCGAAGATGGCACAATGAAGATTTTTGGCGATTATGCCGACGATATTGTACTCGAAATGAGAGACGGCACAACCGTTAAGTATCATGTAGGTTCTATTAGTACAAATCTTAATCAACTCGCCAGTGGTGTGATTGATGAGTTTGTTTCAGCAATAATCGAAAATCGAAAACCCATCGTAACTGGTATAGATGGACATAATACTTTAGCAGTAATTGAAGCTGGCATAGCCTCCTCAAATCAGAAAGAATGGATTGAGGTAAAGTATTAGACTCTTAGAGTAGGTTTCGTAAATTTAAGGAGGAAATAAAATGAAGAAAAGTTTTATATCCGTTGTAGCTCTCATATTGATAGGTTTACTTGTTGCAGGTTGCGCTGGTAATAATGCTAGTGGTAGTGGTAGTGGTACAACACCAACTACACCAAGCACACCAAATCCTACAACCGCTCCTGCTCCCACTGTTCAGCCCGATGATGCAGGTCAGCCCAGTGATGCATTTGCAACTTCAGAAATAGTGGTTGTTGTTCCAGCAGCAGCTCAAGGATGGATAGCGGCTGTACACTTTTTCGCAGAAAGAAGAGGGCAGGAACTTCTGGCTGAAGGTATTGGCGGGTTCCGCATTTTAGCTTCTCAAAACGTGGCAGAACAAGCTGGTCAGCTTGACGAACTTATTTCTCAAAATGCAGATGTTATTGTTTTATTCCCACACTCAGACGAATTGGATTTTGCGGCTCAGGCTGTTATTGACGCGAATATCCCCTTGTTTGTGTTTAACCGTAATGTAAATGTTGATTTCAACAGCAGACTTCTTGGCTCCAACGACTTGATTGGCCGCGAAAGCGCGAATACGATTGCTGATATTATTGGCGGTGAAGGCGTAGTTGCTTATATTTCTGTACCAGCGGTAGGCTCCACCAATGTAGACCGTCTTACACCTTTCCACGAAGTTATGGCAGGGTTCCCCAATATTGAATTGGTAACTATGACAACAACTGCTATTTCTATGGAAGAAGCATTGACTGTTACAACCGACATGCTAACAGCTAATCCTAGAATCGATGCTATATTTACAATAGATGACCAGCTTTCTATGGGCGCGTTACAGGCTATTCGTGAAGCAAGACGCACTGATATTCGTGCTATGAATGGTGCGGGCGGTATGCAGGCATATTTTGATGAAATAGCAACAGAACAGGATATATATCTTTTTACTGCAACATTTTCACCAACTATGATTGCAGATACCATTGATTTGGCTGTGGCATATCTTCGCGGACAAAGAGATTTCCCACAAATAACTATTATCCCACCAGAAATTGTTACCAGAGATAATGTTGCAAACTTTATTGTACCTGATTCACCATGGTAAAACTACTTTCGGTCATAAATTTGCCTTTAGTAAATGTTTACCATGAACCATGATATACTACTTGAGGGAACAAATTGAAAATACAATGTGAGGATTTTTGTGCAAGTGCAAGGAAGTACCGACGACGCTTGCTGTAGGCAAGCTAGGAGGTGCTGACGCAGCAATTGTGCAAAAAGACCACATTGGATTCAATTTGTGACCGAAAGTAGTATATAACAACTAAATGAAAAAGGCTGTTGCAAAGACAGGGCGATTATATTCTTGGCATTTGCAGCGGCCTTTTGTACTTTTTTCTGAAATGGGGTGTGCATATGGAACTTGCCGTAGAAATGAAGGGAATAGAAAAATCTTATGGGGCAAACTATGTATTAAAAGGGGTAGGACTTGCTGTTGAAAAAGGTAGTATCCATGCCTTGCTTGGTGAAAATGGAGCTGGAAAATCCACATTGATGAATATTTTGGGTAACGTTGTATATAAGGATGAAGGCCAAATATTTGTAGGCGGCGAAGAAGTAGACCCAGCTCGCAACCCGAAGCTAATTGATGAGAAAGTAGCATTTATTCACCAAGAACTTTCTTTGATTAACGATTTGAACATTTTTGAGAATCTTTACTTAGGGAAAGAGCTTAAAAAAGGCTTTTTGCTTGATAAAAAAACTATGGCCGACCGTGCAAAAGAGGTGCTTGGTCGTATGGGGGTAGATATAAGCCCAAACACCCTTGTATCTGATTTGAATCCATCTTACAAGCAAATTACAGAAATAGCCCGCGCGCTTCTGAAAGAGGCGCAGGTCATAATAATGGATGAACCTACCACATCTTTGACGGATGTGGAAATAGAGTTTATTTTTGAAGTTATGCGGACTTTGCGTAGTCAGGGCATAAGCCTTATTTTTATTTCGCACAAACTCAATGAGGTTTTGGAAGTATGCGATAGTTATACCATTTTAAGAGATGGAACTGTTGTTGCCTCGGGCAAAGTTGAACCTGGACTTGAAGAAAAAGACCTAAGCACTCATATGGTTGGAGAAGAAGTCAATACTGAGGGAATATATCGCTCTAGGACTCTTGGGGATGTTGTATTTGAAATTAAAAATTTGTCCAAAGATAGGGAGTATAAATCAATAAATCTTCATTTGCGAAAAGGTGAGATTTTGGGGGTAACAGGTCTTATGGGCGATGGCCGCACTGAGCTGTTTGCTTCAGTATATGGAGCGAATCCGCCATATGAAGGCCAAGTTGTAATTGAAGGCAAAGAGGTAAAAATGAGCAGTACAAGTGTTGCCATGAAAAATAAAATAGCCTATGTTCCAAAAAACAGGAAAGAAAATGGAATAATACCAGACCTAAATATAAAGGAAAATTTGCTTTTGCCCATTTTAACAAAATTAACTAAAATTATTGAGCTAGGCATTTTGAAAAACAAAAACCTTGAGAATGTTACATCTGAGTATGTGAAAAAGCTTGATATCAAGATAGGCAAATCAAGTGATTTGATAACTTCACTATCGGGCGGAAATCAGCAAAAAATTGTGTTGTCGAAGGCATTATGTACCGCTCCGGCCGTTGTGATTCTTGATAATCCTACCCAAGGGGTGGATGTTGGCGCGAAAATGGAAATATATCGCCAAATTGTTTCCTTGGCGGAGCAGGGATATAGTTTTATTATCCTTTCAAGTGAAGTGCCAGAGCTACAACGAACTTGCGACCGAGCATATGTAATGTTTCAAGGGGAAATAAAACAAGAATTTTCACGAGATGATATGACAGAAGAAAATATCATGCTTATAGCCACTGGCGGCAAATTATAAGGGGGAGCGTATGAAGAGTCTAAATTACAAACAGTTTCTGGTCGAAAACAGTGCCCTTGTTACGTTAATATTGTTGATTATTATTGCTACCGCCATAGAGGGTACGACCTTCTTCAATATCAACAACTTTGTTAATATTTTGTTTAACAATGCGATTGTGGGTATTATAGCTTTGGGTATGACGATTATTATTATTTCTGGAGATATTGATTTGTCGGTTGGGTCGGCAACGGCCTTGACGGGACTTACTACCATTGCTGTGATTAATGCTACTGGCAGTATAATTCTTGGTATTATGGCGGCTTTTGCGGCAGGTATACTTATGGGGCTTTTTAATGGCGTATTGTCTTCATACTTTCGCATTCCTTCTTTTATTGTAACTTTGGGTGCAATGCAGATTTTCCGTTCGGTTTCTTTGCATTTTTGGAATGGCGGCGGCGTGATTTTGGGACGAGCTGGCGGTACTCCATTAGATATTGATGTGTTAGGTTTTCGCAATTTTTCTAATACGCGGCTTTTTACTGATGTTTTTCAAACCGGATTACCGTTGCCAGTGTTGTATTGGATAGCACTTACTATACTTTTGGCTTTTTTCTGCAAAAAAACGGCCTTGGGACGGCATATCTATGCTGTAGGTAGCAATGAGCGGGCGGCAAACCTATCCGCTGTTAAGGTGAAGCAAGTCAAGGTATATGTATATATGATTGCGGGCGCGTTGATGGCTTTTGCGGCTCTAGTGGAATCAAGCCGCCTTGGCTCAATGAACTCTGCAACTTCTGGTGCTTTATATGAGCTTCAAGCTATAGCCGCCGTTGTTATTGGTGGTACTGCAATGAGTGGTGGGCGTGGACGTCCAGTAGGTACGTTTTTTGGTATGTTAACTTTGGGCGTTATAAATAATCTGATGAATTTAATGGGACTACCTAGCTTTTTGGTTGGTGCCATTCAGGGTTCAATTGTTATTATCGCCGTTTTGTTCCAAATGACCGTATCAAAGAGGCAAAGACAGTTTTAGCATATTAGACCTCTTCTGAAACCTGCTTGCGGCAGATTTCAGAAGAGGTTTATTAGAGCATGTTCTAGGAGGCGGAGCTAGGGCGTGTTCCCACTAACGAAACCTAAATGAAAAAAGCAGGGAATCCAAAAGGATAACCCTGCTCTTTTTATTACATAAAATTGCAAGAAGCTAAGCTACTTACCTACCAGGAGTAACAGTGATGGCTCTTTGGCCAGTAGGACGGCCATGAA
>Ga0123355_10011643_pt1 | contig 13572 bp, 9 predicted proteins | sample TergutEmb28metaG_3_FD_89872 | JGI IMG/M metagenome (GOLD analysis project Ga0123355, IMG submission 89872) | Embiratermes neotenicus P1 segment gut microbial communities from Petit-Saut dam, French Guiana - Emb289 P1 | ecosystem: Host-associated > Arthropoda: Insects > Digestive system > Gut ...
ACTTTATTGCACATCTCTACACTCCACGTTAAATAACCTTTCCCTTAAATTTAGACTTTTCACTTCCCTATACGCCGCTTCTCTCCAATTTTCGATGATTTCCAGCACACTTTACTTCCTTTTAATTCAACTCAATTACCACTTTCCTTACCCTCTTTTTAAAAGTGATTGGTTTGCGGGGGAGAATTCCTAACACTTCTGCCGGTAACTGGTTCCAGAGTTGGATGGTCCTATTTACAAAAGAATATTTCCGTATATCCGTCCTTTGTCTCCTACTCCTAATTTTCCTTTCATGATCTACCCTGCTCAGATAGTGTGGCCGTTGTAATCTGTCACCAATAGGCTTCCACGCGGGTTCCCCAAAGTAGGTTGGGTTACTGGCTTTTCTACCGGGGGTTCGCAGTTTTATTCAGTCTGTCCAGCGAACTCCGGGCTGGTGATTTGAAACAGTGCCTTCCTAATCTTTAGGAGCTTATCATTCACCACCAGCTTCAAAATCCAAGCATCAACCGTTCCAGCCTATTTTTGGCTGGTTTTTGATATCCAACCATCCTCACGGTGGCATTTCAACGAATAGACCAATTTATATGACACTTTTTAGTTAACACGAATGTAGTTAACATTTAGAGGTAAACACAACATCATAGTTTTTCGTACTTTTCAACCATTCCAGTATGATGACTGCGTGTTCTTTTGAGTTGCGTGAAACAGTAGCACCATTTGCCACGATTCTGATAATTTGTGTGATAATACATATAATGGCTTTGGTAGAGGACGAAAAAATTGAATATGGAGGATCGGAGGAGTGATGCTGACAGGGGTAGACCAAAGTGATTAGAGAAAAAGTCTGTCCCAGTGCCACTTCGTCCACCACAGATCCCGCATGGACTGGTCTGGTACTGAATCCGGACGATCGGGGTGAGAGACCGTGGATTAAACGCCTGACCCATGACCGTGCCGTAAGTTCGGGGAACTCCTTGCTGCCTTTAATAGTCATGCTCGTAAGAGTATGTAAGACGGAACTTGTTACGATTCCGACGAGGTGTTGTGGACCATGCGGTGTAAACAAACAGGCAAACGACATTCCATTCCCGATATCACCTAATACTGAAAAAGTTATTTACAGATAATAAGAGCCCGGAGTGATAGTAGTAGTCTTCATTAGTCCACCCTGCAGTAAGTTGTGGGTTCTTAGTTAAATAACAGACCCTTTAAGAATCCTCAAGAGCACAGACAAACCCCAGAGATTTAAGCATATTTCTTCTTCCTCCTCCTCCTCCTCCTCCTTCTTCTTCTTCTTCTTCTTCTTCTTCGTCTTCTTCTTCTTGTTCTTCTTCTCCTCCTCCTCCTCCTGCTCCTCCTTCCTCTTCCTCCTCCTCCTTCCTCTTCCTCCTCCTCCTTCCCCGCAAACTTTTCTTACTAGGCTGATATCCCCATTCCGAAACAAAGCGCACTGTCAGTTCCGTCCAGCTTTTTGTAGGCCTTATTAAGCCTTTCGTTTCCGGGCTGCGTGTTTCATTGTTGCTCTGGACACGGAATTTTCTGTCGTCAGGCACACTTGTATCCATCTGTGCCGTTTCTTCCCAGTTTCGTTGCTCATACTATCTTCCATAACTCTACTTCGAATGGTTCAAATTCGAAGAAGGCCTCTTCTTTTTACGCAAACTGATGGTATTATCTAATTTTTGTCGCCTTATTATGTCAGTTATTTTCTTTATCCAACATCCAGCATTCGCTGCCCAGCACTAATGTTGGTTTACAGACCACATACTGAAATCGCAGCAGTAGGATATATGCTGCCTCATTTGTTTTTCAGACACCCATCTTAATATTCCGTTGCTTCAGTTGTAATTTTCTCAGTTTTGTTGAGTCTGTTGTGTTTGTTTTGTCAGCAATTAAATTTCGTAAGCATGTGAAAGTTTTATTTTCCTCATGTATTCCCTTTTCAGCACTGTTTTGATATTCGCATGTTATTTCCTTGGGCGGCCATAGCTTTTATCTTGGTTTTAGATATTTTCATAATGTATAATTCGATTAGCGGTCCATAATCCCGGGCGCCTGAAATTTGAAGGTGAAATTTAAAACTACATTTTAATGCTGGCTTGTGGATATACTTTATTGTGAAGACTATTATTATACTCATTACCTTTTAACATGTCCAGCAAGTAAAATTCGAACGTAAAGTTTTAGGTCTGGCGAACTATGGGTTTATAAATCCGTCGCGAAGAACACTTTGTAAACAACGCATAGAGCTTCATTAAGAATTATACCATCATAGCACAAATGGTGTCAGAATGTGTGCAACATATCGCTCATTTGCGACAAGAGTATCACAACTCAAAATCTGATTTTTCAGGAGAAGCTTTTAAAGGTTTTGAAGTGCTGTAATTTTCTATTAGTGTAACGACGACACAACTGCTTTCCAGCGGCGAGTTTTGCAAACTGCGTTACGATATTATACCTGTTAAAAATGCATCTGCAAACGTTTCTTTCTATACCAATAACTCAAAAATTCCAAATTTTGAGTTGTGACGCTCTTGTCGCAAATGAGCGATATGTGTTTCAATTTATGGTTTCCGAAAAGAAGGCCCAGTGATCCTAATGCGATACTTTCTTACGTGTGGGGGATTGTTAAAGTGTGACGTGTGTGGTAATAATCCTCGCACTGAAGTCAATCTGAAATAAATCGTTCAAAATTGTGTGTTCTGCTGTGATGATAGAGTTTGTAATTGAATGTTGTGTTGTGCTGTGTGATTTGATATTCAATGAAATTACAAATCTAGCACGCCGTGAAAGACGGTTACATTCGAAAACGCAATGTTGTCATAATGAAAATATGTATAGTTCTTTTCGTAATCGAACAGGTGTTCAGAAGATGGTGTCAGAAAATGTATAATGTCGGTGTGAATTTATTGACTGATAAAAATGGACTGATTAGCCCTAGTTCCACTTACAACACACTACACACCAACCATAAGTTCATGTTGTGAAATTTTGTGGATTAACGTGGGAAGCAAGTTATTTTGAGAGTTCGCTTATTTCCTGAGAAGGAACCAACTCTCGTCGCAAAACAGAACGAGAGTGGGGCCTGTTCTGCCTCATGCATCACCGCATGAAGTTACAGTACCAGCTCGCAGAATTCACTTCGCTTCACGATCTGTATCGTAGACTTTGTAAACAACAGTTGTCTTATGTGAATGTAAATGCAAAACCTTTGTTGCGATTTGTACTGGCGATGCCTACACGCCCGTTTGCTGTGCAAGTCGAACCAAAGTTTTTTTTTTTTTTTTTTTAATATGTCCCCAATGTGGCATGAATTTTGTGTAGTTTTCCTTCATTTCACACATGTATTTGTCCTGTTTGGAATGGAACCTGTTGTTGCTAGAAACCTTTTCGGGTATGTAAATTGTCGTTTGCAAGAAGCGCATCAGCATAAAAAACATTTTTAAGGATTTTCTTGTAGAATCGGTATTTGGCATTTGTATCTTACAGAAACACACAATGTTGCAATGTGACTGAAGGCTGACTGCCGATCACAACAAGACAATAGCACCTTCTCTGCTACAGGGCGGTTTTAGCCTGCTGGCTGACTCAACCAAGTTGTATAAACTGTACATACATTCCCTGGCTTTCTTATTTTTCACTTGCGTGTTACATGAACTTGGCAGCTACTGTTTGTTTTAATTGCGTTGTGACAGTGTTAGGAACAGTGTAAAAATTACGAAGCTGTTTAGAATTCACGAGAAAGTTTATCGTCTCCCAAGGGATTCGCTTTCGTTAGGTGCAAATGTTTTCCACAGCTCACAATATTAGTATGAAGTTTGGAGTTGTGCTCCATAACTTACAAAAAAAAAATCCCCCAGAATATAGGATTTACACAGAATATGTTCTCATCATGTGCATGTAAGATCTCATCTCTGACCTTTAGAGGATGAATAAGTGTTATGTCGGAGCAGCTGCTCCCATTAAACTTGTTTGCAGCAAGGACTGCGTTCGGTTTGACCTTCAGAATTAGTAAACCAGTTGTGAATCACTAAGATGGCAAAGAATTCCTTGCAACTTCCTGTGCTTCAGGATAGCGTGTATCTTTCCACCATTGTTTCTGTTGCTGATAATGCAGGACAATGTTAATTCAGATATGCAGTCAGAGTCTTACAATAAGGCTTTGTTGAAATCAAAGGTAGGAAGATTTAAAATTATGTGAGGGGATGCTTTCTTAACTGCGTATGGCATTTAGCATAGAGTGACTGGTTTGAAAGGATGCCGAAGTAGTGGCATTTAATCTATTAGAAGATATTATTCCATCCCTAAGAGATTGGGGAAAGACAAAATTCCTAGTCCGTGTGGGATTTGTTGTGGGCAAAGTGGCACTGGGCAGGTTTTTATTTGAATAATTTGGTCTGCCCAATATCTTTCCACCACTGCTTCGTAGTCATTCATCTGTTACCGACGCTATGAAATCCTATTAATTGGCAGCGTCGTTAAATAACGCACTTAAAACAAATAAAACTCAGGTTAACTAAAATTCTCAGCATAGTTGTCCAGAACAGGAAATGTGGCGCCGCGTTAGCAAGCTTCGAGTTTCGTGAAAATGGACCAGGTCTTTCGACAACGACCTGGGGACACAACCCAGAGCCTGATTTCATACTGTGGCTGTCAGTCATACAAACCTAGTTAGAATATGAATTTGCATTAGAACCTCTTGAGAAATTTTTCGCTGCTACGACAAAACACCGCTACCCGCAACGGCCCTTGATAGTGCAGTAGGTTGCTTGTAGTAGCAGTAACTTCTCTTTCAAGAGCGATTTTCAAATAAAAAATAAAAATATTATACTACTATTAGAAAGTTATGTAAGTGCTGTTCCTTGTGCACATAACTGCTGCAAATGAGTACCCCTCGACGCACCTGTCTATTCTGTTCATGATGGAATGTTAGTCCTAATACTTTTAAATGATAAGACCTTGGAAATGCCTGTCCAGTGTCACATGAATCCATTCCAAGCCGTAACACCGCATTTCTTTAATTTAAATTTTGGTACTATCTTTCCATCTGTATCTACGTAACTTAAGTGGTATGTTCCAGTGAGGTTTTGGAATCGACGTTTTATATGCATTTCTCATGTCCCAAGTTCCTGCACATATCCCGCCTATTTTCTTCATGTCATCGCTGTAGTATCAATAGGCTAAGAATACAAATTATGAACCTAAGTACTTAGTATGTAGTTATTCTTCTATTGCGTCTTTCGTTGCAGTCTTTGCTGTTCCCTTAAAGTGACTTCCAATTAAATCATAGGTTTGCTGGACGTGAGATGTGAGAACCTGTGTTGTGTACACTGTAAACAGTTCTGTTTTGAGGTGCGGAATAAATATGTGTAGGAAGCGACTGCGTTTACAAGTGGAATACGCGGTAGGCGTGCTCACCGCTCTTTATACGGCGATGAGCCGCATAGTGGTCTACTGTAGGTAGTTTGCAGGTAGGTGGGCCGACCGCGCTGAGGTTGATGTGGGCACCGAAATCAGGGCTACAAAAATTTTGAGAGGCATGTTGGTACTCCATTCTTTTGTACTACGTGTACGAGTCGTAATTCATCGTCTGCCATTGTTATCCGAGCACATTAATCACTTAACACACTTCTAACTCCAGCTTGTCGTATGGGTTACTGATTTCGATACTGTTTCGTATTATAAATCTATGTAATGGTGTCGAAATTGTGTTGTATTGTGTCATGTGTTTTTGCAGTTTTCGGAGAAGATCGTGGAGTTACGTGTCCATTATGCAAATAAAGATATAGAGAAAGTCGGTATTTGATATGTTGTGTAATCACTAAGCTCTTAGACGATGGGGATAATTACCAGTTCCTTGCACTTTTAAACCGCGATTCTAGATGGACGTGACTGTAATCCTTACGATCCGGCCGATTTATCTGCGGGGACAGACGTATTAGATAAGAATGACGTATTGGTTAAGATCTATTAGGGGTATAATTGAAAGTTCAGAAATAGGTGTGAACAAGTTGAAAGAATGAAAGTAGTCTTGAATTATGGCTCACGAAGTAAAAGGGATGTTGGCAACCTATAAAAATGGGTTAAGTATAGGTGATTTGAATCATGCACGATTGTCGGCGTTGGGCCTACGGCTTGAACTTGACAGTGGTATCATATTGGCCTAAACTATAATAGGCCACTCCTTTCTCGTACTGATTAATGTTAATGGTTTATCTTGAACGTTCTTCGGCACAATGCGCGCGTGTGTGTGTGTGTTTGTATGTAGCGCAACGGAAACATGTGTATCCTTCTGGGCAGTGAAATGTCTGTTCCTGCTCTTAGATACTCGGTGATGACTGTATAACTGCTGTAGTCTTTCCACTACTGCCTGTGTCAACAGTAGATCGTGTCTTTGGTTTACAAAAGTGGGGAGTTCTGCTCCATTTGGAATGCACATTTTCATTATCTTTTTTTTTTTTTCTTGCGATTTCGTTCTCTTGATTGAATTCCATGAATTTTATTACGTAATATAAATCTAATATTGCCACAGAAACCCATCGTTCTAATGATGACGGACAGCCCTTTGTATAGTTAACAATTCATTGCCGTGTTTTGTCAAGTAGTTTAAAGATGTCGCACATAAGCGCTTGAAGTCGTAATAAGATCAGTATTGTAGACTGTGTTGTAGTTTCAGAAAATCGGTCAAGTTCAACTCGTTCTTCATATAAAACCTTTTTATTTTTTGACAACGTTTAGTGTAGACCTCTTATACCAGATATAATCGAAGTCTGTTGTGCATTTCCGGCAGTGGCACTGATTTTGACCGGCGGATGTGACTTGCAGCTTTTGAAATTCGTCCATAGAATGCCGCATGTGAGGAATGTAAGATCGCTTATAGTTAATTTTGAAAATATGTGTATTCTTTGCTGCACAGCCATCTAACATTGATAAATCTTAGTGATCACTGGAGCAAGGTCGTGAAGTGGCGTGAGATCGGAGTGTATTTTTCATACCCCTGCTGTTCGTAGTTGTATTTACGTAGGTGCCAGTAGGATTTTAAACGTCCTCTATGTCTGTGTTACGGTACTGTTGACCTTCACGGTCCATGCCCAGAACATTATAAGCGTAACTTTTAGTCGACGTACGTTCAGTTCATGTTTGTTGCTGCTGTGATACGTCTGTGTTAATTCGTGTTTATCATATCTATTGTGTTTGGCTACAGTGCGGTTTAGGCCTGCATTTCTTTTACGAAGTTAAGGCAGGAAGCTGTTAGAATATTTGTCTTGAAATATATTGTCAGCGTTTTCAATTAAAAATAAGTGTATTTGTTGTGTGTTAACAACCCGCGGCAAGAATAATTATTGCGAATAGTTTTTAGTGTAAGTAATCAAGTGACATCATTACAGAGGTCTTACGGTTACACAGCTTTACTGCCCCCTTTATTTCTCGTTCACTTTGTAGCCTAATTGTGTCCTCATGCGTGTGCTGAAATTGGCTTAATTTGCTTGTGAAACGCCCCAGCATCCAACTTGTTTTTATGTTCTGCATATGTAACCTAATTTTTCGCCAAAAGAAAGGGAAGAAGTCGGTAGTGAACAGTAGCAGTGCCTTGTGAAAAGTTATTTTAGGCAGTCGGCATCAAACTTGGCACATCTGTACAGTATGTTAGCTATCGCCCGTCGTTGAAGATACAAATGAGCAAGTGGTTGCAGTTACGTGAGAGAGAATCGGTGTGTTAACAAATGTTCGTGTCAATTGGGAGTGAGTTGCGCAGTTTGGGCATTACAAATTTTATTATTAAATAATAAATTTCTGAAATTCCAGTGCATAATTTAGTTCGTGCTGAGCAGAGTTTATAGCTTTGAAATCGTTAAGAAATACATCGAACCGTCTATTTTCTGCTTTATGACATCACAGTTCTTGTGACGACGTACTACTGTACCTGTAGCGTGTTAAAGGGCGTCCGCTGTGTACGTGTTTTCAGGAGAGCCAAGGGAAGTCTGTACATTACATATAAAAATGGCATCTTTTCTAAATCATTGCAGTTTGTCAAAGTATTGCATATGCAAATATAGATTTCTAAGGAAAATCCACTTAGACGGTACTGGAATACATGAATTGTGGTTTGAAAACGTACACATCCATTCTGTGTAAAAGGCAATGCAATTATTGGGCATAAATCTCGTAGTTATCATGCATTATGAAAGTTAGTAGTACAGTCGTATATGACAAGAAGTAGTGTTCTGAATTTTGAAACTTTAAATATCTAAAGTTAAAATATAATGCCTAAACGACTTACAGCCGTAGAGTAATCTGATAAAGCGTGGAATTAATAAGTTGACGTTTTAGTTTCCGTACAATCGGGTGGACGCTGACAACGACGCTAAATAAACCTTAAACAAAGTAAAATCAGCTTTTGTGTAATGCATATACGTCCCTTGGCAACCTGTGTGATGTTTGTGAGCTTAGTTTCTAATATTCCATTTTAACTTGCAATCTTAACAGAGGTTGGATTTATTTTTATAGGCAGTGATTGCGGTGTTGTGAACTTTGTTTGTGCCCCTTCTCAAGTATACATCATTACATTTTGGTGGAAGTGTTTCAAAAAGAGTGCTGTGTGAGATGGCAGTGTCGTTCCGAACCCCGTCGCCCCGTTCTTATCACCATGCGTACTATCAGACTTCACGACCAAGTTCCACAAAGTTGCAGTACAAACATTATGGAGACTGGGACACTTACTTCGGTAAGCAAAACGCAACGACATAACCTTTCGTTCTTATCTGTACGAACGAACTTCATGCCTGTACCGATTTGAAAATATTCTTCACATTGTCCGCTTGGTTCTTATCTTAACACCGCGTCCTGCACATCGTTGTCATTCAGTGTGCATGATATTTCGATCGCTTTCTTCTTGCAGTGATCGCAGCTTTACGAGTATTAGTGATTAAGCGTTATACCTGCTTTGTTTAATGTTTATTTTTTTGACTACTAGTGTAGAACCATTTTTGCCACTTATATTTATATTTCGTCTCTCTTTCATCCCCTAATCCATATATCAGTGCTGTACTTTACCACCGGAACGTGTTTGACATAATGTTTTAAACATTCGTTGCTGTGAATGGCACTGGAATAGAGAACCGTGTTTAAAAATTGGATATGCTGCGCGCCGCTGACACTGTTATAAATTAACACCCGTTTAACCCTAAGGCAAACGTGTGTTACGTTGATTACTGCCAAAGTTAATCTTATCTTTGACAAACTCTTTATATTTCGTTTCCGGCTTGCTATAAACGTAGGGAAATAACACCACACTACTGTGTTGGATTGAGTCTGTTTTAGATTTGAAAACTGAACGAAACGAATCGAAACTGGATAATAAAATAAATCAAACAAATGTCACAGATCGGGTATTTGCCATTAGAGAGCTACGTGGCACGAAGCGAGCTGGGTAGTTTTAAAATTGTAATAAAGTGAATTTGGCTTGGTAAGGTGTCATGTTCTGAGAAACGATAATCAGGGTTGAAAACATGTTTAGACAACATCATAGCTCAGGCAGTTAATCTTAGCTTCGCATCGCATGATCCGGGTTCAGTGCCAGAGTAGACTGCGATTTGTGGTGATCAGAGTTGCGCTGCGGCATGTTTATTACTCGTACAGCCTTTGTCACTGGTTCAAGTCCATACACTAATTCGATTCTCGTCAAGAACATCGATAGTTTCTTAGCCTCTACTTCCAGCCAGTCTCGCGTGCACCCACTTTCCCATGCAGTGGCATTGGATTTTGGGGGTAATGCTGCAGAAGCGTGAAGCTGACCATCGCTATCCGGTGCGTAGGTCTAAAAGGGAATGCGATTTACCTTCATGCAATCTGTACGCCTTTATGTTATGTTCAGGGACAGCTTTACCTTAAATAAAACAAAATCACAGGTTTTGGGAATTTGACGCTTAAATTTAAAGTTTTTTTTTTGTGGGGATTGAGTAGGTCCTGGATATAGTGTGTGTGTGTGTGTGTGTGTGTGTGTGTGGTGTCTGTATTTATGTATGTGTATGTGTGTAGACCATGTATATTGTATACATGTATGTTAGGATTATGACTTATGTAATTGCTGAGTTAATTAACAGTTTGCCATCTTAGGTTGTATAGCGTCGCGTGGTGGAACGTCTGTAAACAATGGGCTAATAAAAATGCGGACGAAGCTGTAGTAACGCATTTCTTCTACCCCAGCATTTGCCAGGAAGGCCTGCCTAAATCACGGAAACGTCATTTAGTGGCCTATAGCGGACCGCCGGTTCGATAATCTCTGGAATACTTTGCAGGAGTGCTAACCTTAAAACTGCTGTATATGCGTGTGCGTATGTTTGTGTGTGTGTGTGTATGTATGCGTGTACGCGTATGTATGAACGAAAGTATACATGTTCATACGTATGCAATATTACAGACTGGGCAGTGTGTATGATCCTTTGAATTATAACTTCACTGTTAATCACGTTTTGTTAGACCCATATATTCATCCCTGGGATTCATAATTCTGACTAAGAATTTGAAGAACAAAGATCAACAGTGACGGACACAGCAGACTCTCTTGTTACTCGTTTGTTAGTGTGCAGGCATTTGGGCTTCTGTCCAACACTGTCACCCGTATACAGTGGACGGTACTGTTTGTAGTCTGAAATTGTGTTTACGCCAAGGGACACAGTGGTAATTGCTGTAGGTGTTTCGAAGATTTATCTGCTTAAGAAGAAGAATGGGCACATACATACTCGAGTTTGAAATACCCATTTCCTAAACGTGTTCATTACCTTTTCCCATACCTCATTGGCGTTGATGTTAATTTACCCCACGTACAAATTTTCTTCCGGCAAATGATCGGCCGTAGACCTGTGGCATTGCATATGCTCGTATTTTCATCAGGTTCGCTGTGAGAACCTTGCTCCTTCCATGACTACTTAAAATGCAGTTTTATCAAAATCCGTTAAATAGAGGAATGTGAGGACGGACCGACGAAATGCGACAATGCCTTTATTCTATGCTCTTCCTGTGTACATACAAACTCTGCAAGTCAATGTCTTCCGGCGATTTTTTTTTTTTGTAGACTCAGTGCGGAATATCAATGAAGTCAGGGAGTAATTTTGGACATAGGACATGAAAACAAACACAGATGGCTTTCACCTCTCCATTATGCGTTTAAAAACGCATGAGAGGTGTTATATACAGTATTCATAGTTATGACGATTCCGTCAGTGTCAGCCTCGAAATGGTGACTGTGGGTTCAGAATATTTAAAACAGGGATCAGTTCTATGATCGAGTCATCGGCAGCACGAGATGGGGAGGCCATGTCTGCCACTGTGTTGTCTGAGTTGTCGTAGCTTGGCGATGAATAATATTGGTAAAGGTCGAGGCTACAGTACCGACCGAAGCATAGCTACATCTTGACGGTTTCACAAAAACAGATGGTGCTGTGCAATCACTGTCGTGGTTTCCTGAACTGAGGATGTTACTAAAGGGGGACAAAATAACGATAGATTTTCAAATGTAAGTTTGCGCGTGTGTGTTTTATTTAATGTAGCTCGGCTGCGGGCTGTAACAGCGCGACACGTTTCCCAGATGGGGTGGGGAATAGTTCGCCATTTCGCGAAGTCCCTGCCGGGTCGACTCAGGACCCAACCCAGGCCGCTATAATCTGCTCATTGGACCTCTTCCTACACCAATAAAGCGGCCGCAACATGAAGTTGACCACTTAGCTCTGTGTACGAGTATTGAGGTAGAAATATAGAGGTCGGTATTGTGTTGATCTCCGGTTTGAGCATATGGAAATCCGAGCTTGGTAACGCATCTTCTGTCGGCGGAGTGTTTTCTTAATCCTTCTTATTACTTAACACAGAAACACGCTAGTTGAGTAAAGAGAGACCAACTTGATGCCACTTGTTTTATTATTACTTTCTTCAGTGCTCAACATGTTTCGGATGTATTAGCATCCGAAACATGTTGAGCACTGAATAAAGTAATAATAAAACAAGTGGCATCAAGTTGGTCTCTCTCTTTACTCAACTATGAAGATGATGCATGGTCCAATAAACATAAGATACAGAAACACGCGTTTAGCGTAGTTGTGTTTTGTGTACTTGATGTGATAAAAGTATTCTGTTGAGCGAGGTGTGCGCCACGAAAGAAATGTGGCCAAACTTTTTTTTAAGTATTCCGCATAGTATTGTGGTTTAAAACCAGAGTGAACGCCAACAGTGGAAACAATTTCAAATGACACGTTCATTGCTGAGGAAAAAGAAAATAAGAAAGGTATTAACGGAAGAGAAATAGGATGATTTTGGCTCTTGAATGGTAACATACCTGCGGAATTCCGTCGTCCCGGTTGGCCGTTCAGTACTGGTTGTCAAAATCCTCAGCTCGTATGGCAACAGACGTTCTAAAACCACGCCTGTATAAACTTAGAGCCACAACACCACTCGTCTAGACTGCAAAGCAAGAAGTCTATTGTGGGCGGTTTCAGGAATCTGTAGCCAACGGATTTCTGTATATGGAAATGTTTTTCTCGGATGAAGCAAGTTTACATTAAATGGGAATGTAGACAGCCAGAGTAACAGAACGGTGTTCCGAAATCCCCCTGTGGTTCATCAGGTATCTTTGCGTGACGCTATGTCGGAATCTTGGGTGCTATGATTGCGCGCAGAATCATGGGGCCCTGTTTTTCCAAGAAACATTAAATTCCTACCTCTACGTTCGGCTAATTTGTGGCACAGTTCTTCAACGAATTGAGAAAAAAATAAAAATAAAGGAACGGCTACTTCATGTTGAATAATGCCACGGCACACACAGTCAGCTTCTCTGTTGCCGCAGATGTATGTGGCGAATGGCTGATATACCCGCCTCTTGTTTTCCATATTATTTGCAAGAAATGACGCAATAGTCGAGAAAATTTGGCAGTATTTCAAGAAGGGCTTCGTCATGTCGTGAGTCAAGAAATATTTTTAGTAGATGCGAAGCGTGATTGGAAGCTGGAGGTCACCACTTTGAGGCCTTCCTATGAAATAAGGTAAGTTCACCGGCAGGGGACATACTGACTGTGAACTCCCGGTGGAGACATGCTTGGTATGTTGTAAAGCCGCAGCGACATTTGCCGTGCCGAGACCGGAGGTGCATGGTTCGTAGGCACAGGGGTAGCTTAGTCTCTTATTGGACTGACAGCTGGTTCAGTGCAGAGATTGTTCTGTTTGCCGTCACATCCATTCCTCACCCTGTCTCCTACCCGAAGGATAAAATGGCTTTTTCTGCTTGAATAAAGCCCGGAACGTGAGGCCGATCACTCAGTTTCATCTAATACTCCAGAGGTGTAGAGTGCCTTCTGTGCATGTTCGTGAGCCGTACCTGAAGTTGAACATATTTAGATACACCGTTTGAGCTTTGTATACGTTATGTGAGGCTGACTGTAAAATTGCGAGTGATGTGGATGAAAGAACTCGTGGTCTATTGTGAGGAATACCAGGTTATGTCCGGGGGGGGGGGGGGGCCCCACAAAACACCTCTTTTCTTGCCCCCCCCGCCCCCAAAAACCCCGACGCCCCCCCCCCCCC
>Ga0123355_10011645_pt1 | contig 13570 bp, 11 predicted proteins | sample TergutEmb28metaG_3_FD_89872 | JGI IMG/M metagenome (GOLD analysis project Ga0123355, IMG submission 89872) | Embiratermes neotenicus P1 segment gut microbial communities from Petit-Saut dam, French Guiana - Emb289 P1 | ecosystem: Host-associated > Arthropoda: Insects > Digestive system > Gut ...
GCTGTCCATTTTTCTTGTTTCTTTCTGTACTTCTGTCATCAGGCATCTAGCTGTCTGTAACACTGCTGAGTCGGTGTTGTGTTGGTGTGTTCTGACAACCTGTATTAGTGGGTCTTCCTTTCTGTCTACATATTCCACCAATTTTGTAATTTTATTAATTGTATTATTATTATTATTACTACTACAGACCCTAAGTTTTTTCTCTACATAGTCGCCGCTAACATTCAGGCCCTTGTCATAGCGTGCAATGACTTTTTTTATGCCTTCATCATAGACCTCTGCTGCCAGTCCATTTAAACACTCCTTGGTGGCATCTTTCACTTCTTCATCGTTTTGAAGTGTCTGCCACCCAAAAATTCCTTCAGTGATGGGAATAAGTGAAAATTACTTTGGGCCAAGTCTGGACTATATGCTGGATGCTCAAAAACTTCCCAGCTAAACTCTTGAAGCATTGCTTGTGTTCTAGCAGCAACATGTGTGTGCGCAAACGGTCTTTACTTTCTGGATGATCCTTGTACATATACATATACTTATATATATATATATATATATACACACACACACACACACACATACCTACATAAATACATACATATATACGTATATACATACACAAATGAATACATACACACACACATATTAGTTCTGCAACCTATTGAAATAACTTTCTAACTGCTGGATGACTGGGGTTTAATTCCTGGCAGATGATGGACTTTCCTTTCCAATATTAACATTCTGACTCTGAAGTTCAACCAGTCTCCAAGTTCTTGGGATTAAAATGGTTAAAACATGAACCCAGCCACTTTCCTCTATCTGAATATTTGCAATAAAAGGCAAAAAATGGAATTTTATTAGTTTCTTTTTTGAAGATTTACCTGTATTTGAAAATGAAAGAGTGCCACAATTACAGCGTAATGCAAAGGAAGGGTGAAGTTTCCCCCGCATATGCCATGAAGGCATAGGCATAGAGGTGGGGGGTCCATTCATTCACTCTTCATCTGAGCAGTAAGTTGTTTAAGGGGTCAGCTTCACATGCTGGCTGCTTTCCAGCTAGGGACAGAGCCCTCATTACTCACTGCATAGCAGGCTGGATGAACACCAGAACCAGTCTGGTCACTTTGGAGAAGTGAAAAATCTCTTGCCCTTGCAGAGAATCGACCCACGAACGCTTGGTATTCCAGCCCATAACCTAGTCAATACACCAACTACTCTATCCCAGCTCCATATTGAGAGTTTTAAGAACACGAAAATGTAGTCTATATTTTCGTTACTTAATAAATAGCATTAAACATAAAAGGGTTTATAGTTGGTGTAATAGAAGAGGATGAGTACCTTTTCTCATACTTAGTGGCATATTAAAAATACAGAAACATTTGTTTCATGAAATTCGCTTGCCTCATTGAGCTATTAATAAAATGTGTGCCTCTTCTTTAGTTCAGGTCAGTACACTCAAAATCAGAACTATATGGTTAAAACAGGTTTTTTGGTCACTGAGGATTCACATTACACCCACATGAAGAATCATCTGACTTAAATACTGAGCAGAAATGAGTCAACTAGGCCAAATCTCTGGCCACTGAAAAAATTAATAATGCCATGTATTATAATATGAAGAGGTCAAAACGGCTTTACAAGAATACTGTACACTGTTTTGCAACAGTACCTTAACTGCAGGGTTTGTGGAATGCTGACAGAGATGAGGATATGATTATGAGTTCTGGGTATATACTGCTTTGAAGGGACACTGTCATGGAATATTTCACGACACCAACAAGACAGGAAAGTTTGAAACATCCTTGTGGTAAACAAATGACAATTTTGAGCTGAATCTATTATGAATTCAAGGCTAAAGTATTACTTTCATACTGACTTGCTTTGTGGAGATGCTGGGACACTTCTGTCACCAGGAACAGTTACAAATAGGAAACTGACTACATAGAGAATTCTAATGCATGTATTCTGCTTATGGTGCACCAAAAAGTTTAATGTGACTTCCATGGCTTGTGAATAAACACTAATACAGTATTTTACTTATATGTACTTTGCACAAAGTGCATGAAATGAAAACATGATTGTGGAATTTCTTTTGTGTGTCCGTATATTCAACTTCTGAAAGCAATCGAAATTGTTGAAGAAATTTTGTATGTGAGTTCATGTTAAAAAAGTCACCATGCTGATTTAAGTTTGGCATACTGTTTATATAAAACCCTGTGCCAAACTGAACTTTTATTAGATTTTTCAATGAAACCGTTTTTAAACGAAGATAGTGCTTTACCTAAAATGTAGACACATGAAAGTTGACAACGGTTATTTGAATCATTTTTCAAATTGGGGAATACTTAATAAACTAAAGGAAACAATTTATAATTCTGTTCATGGCACATCCTTTGCAACAGAAGATTCTTGTCTGAATAAACATCATGGTCAGCCAAGGATAGAAAAATTACAAAGAACAGATTATAAACCATTTGGATACATTTTATACTTTTGTTTCTTTGTTTCTGTTTAGAAGGACTGACGTTAGATTGTTGAGCAAAAGTTTCTCACTCACCAATCACTTTCCTGCACTGGAAGGAGACATAACCAGGTATAGAAAAGACCCCTTCCAGGATATGTTTTTTGAGAGTTGCAACAGTTTGGGCTTTGAAAGGCATCTGTGCTGTAACCATGAAGTACAGGAGCACACCAAGAGCCCAGATATCTACAGGCGCCCCCAAGTAGCTCTCATCCCTGAACAACTCAGGTGCTGCATATGGTGGTGACCCACAGAATGTGTTCAGCTGCTGTCCTCTACCTGAACACATAAAACAATTATTTAATATTCATGTATTAGTGTGTCATAGTATGATGCAGGATAACATCAGGATACAGTACAGTATATTACAGAAAGTTGCAGTATATTATTTCTTTCCTTGTGTTACGAAGCAGGAATTTGGCAGGCTTATTTTCAGGATAGAATATTGTACAGGAAGCACTTCTGATGAATTTAACTCAATGAACCTGTTACACTACAGTTTTGGTGGCAGAGTTTAAAATTCTCCTCAAACCTTGTAAAGTTGTGTATTTATACTCCTGCAAAACATATAACATAAGACAAGGGAGGGAAGGGGGGAAAAAGAAAAGAAAAGAAAAAAAAAAAGCTTTCATATTGACATATGTTTCCACACTGGAATGGGTCACCAAGTAAGAACGGAGAATTTTTTTGCCTCACCCTTGATAGTATAGTGTGGAACTCTTGATATGGTATTTATTTAACCATCATGCGTAATCCAGTGTACTGTCTAAGAGTAACTCTACTGATATATAATTATCAATTATCAGAGTACCACCAGAAGGAAATTAAAAAAAAAAAGGTAAAGTGATCCCGTTACAGGCCCAGAGGGTGGGTAGAGGTATAGCTCTACTGTTCCATGACCACGGCACTAGAAGGGGGTGATTGGTCAGCAGCACACCCTGGCCGCACTTTACCCCTGGGAAAGACCCGATACCCATTTTACAGGAGGCTGGGTGGGCCCCAGGGCCAGTCTGGACGGGCGGAAAATCTCGTCCTCACCGGGATTCGATCCCGAGCCGTCCAGCCCATAGTCAGTCACTATACCGACTGAGCTACCTGGCCCACAGAAGGAAATAAATGGTAATAAAATATTAGAATCAAGTAACTTTTGAAAACTGTAGGATACCAGAATTTAACTGGAAATAATGGGGAAGACAGTGCAACATCAGTCAAGATAACAAGTACTGTCTATGTACCTTTTGATTACAAGAATATACCTGTACAAAATGAAAAATACTCAATTGACACATGGTTACATTACTTAAGTGACTTGCACCTTTTCTCCCTGACCATACAACTTCAAGGCCCCATCACCTATGGGGAAGGTCATGCCAGCTGTTTTATTTTACATAAACTACCTGCTGAAAGTAGCATTTAAAGAACCTGACATCACCATCAACACACATTGCTACAGTGGAAACCTCTGAGATCTTCATACTGGCTCAACAGAGAGCATCACAGCAGGTTAATTGGTGGTATAAACACGCCATTTTATGAAACCCATCCCCAGGTGGCCTACAGTGTACAGAACACGTTGCACTGCATGCTCTGGATGGTAATGGACCACACCTTATAAAGCCTGGAACTTGAAATGTGTGTTCAAGCACTACAAGGCTGCAGATGGAGGTTGGACAAACATGTCAAAGCTAAATTGGTGCAGTGGTTGCAGCAGTAGCAGCAGCATGGGGTTTCATGTGGAAATGATCCATTGGCTAGCACGTCAATAGGATTCCTGCCTCAAAGGCTATGGAAACTATTCTTATCATTCTCTATGCCTTCACTCAGAAGTAACCAAACATGTTTCATTTGAAAAAACCTAATATTAGTAAGTGAAAATCTGGAATCAATTAATGGTTTTCTTGTGGGTGTACTTGCATTATAGTCGAGTAGTACAGAACTGTAACATTATTAATATTCCTGGTACATAGGAATGATATCACAAAGGAAATGTAAATGATTAATCCAGAGTCTTATTTCTGTTGGCTAAAGAATGGCTTTGTTACATTTTACATTGTTTAGCTACAAAGACATGTTCTATGGAATGGAAATAAATGTGGAAACAACCAAGGTGATGAAAATCTTGAGACAGTAATTCCCAATACATATTATGATAGATCAAAAACAGCCAAAAAATATGGAATATTACAACTATTTTTGTAGCGTGATAACAAATGATGCAAGATGTACACAGGAAATTTAATCTAAGATATTCATAGCAAAAGCAGCATTCAACAAGAAAAAGCCTCTTTTCAGGAGCAAATTTAAGGAAAAAATTAGTAACATGCTACATTTGGAGTACAGCTTTTTGCTGAAACTTGGATACTTTGGAAAGTAGATCAGAAATATCTGGAAAGTTATACAAAATGTGATGCTGGAGAAGGATGGAGAAGATCAGTTGGACTGATCATGTGGGAAATGATTGAAGTGTTACAAAGGGTAAATGAGGAGAGGAATATCCTACACACTACAAACTGCCCTCTAAAACACACTGTTGAAGGAAAGATAGAGGATAGGATAGAAGTGATAGAAAGACGAGGAAGAAGACGTAGGCAGCTACTGAATGACCTTCAGAAAACCAGGGGATACTGAAAATTGGAAGAACAAGCACTAGCTTGCACTCTATGGAGAACTCGCATTGGAAGGGGCGATGGATCTCTCGTAACATAGACAACAAAATGAATTCAAGATGTGCCAACTATAATTACTGTAACCAACTTGTGACATCCAGTAAATACCAAATTGTTTTGAAATTATCAGTAATAGAAGCATTCAAACAAAATTACAATCTTGAATTCTCTTAGTTCCTGCTGTCACAGTCTCATGGAGTAAATAGCAACATGTCAGTGTTCATCATGTACCTTCAGTAAGTTGTGTGCTAAATCCAAAATCACCAAGCTTTACCAGTCCTGGCCCAGCACAGAACACATTTTCAGCTTTGATATCTCGATGAATGAAATCATGATCATGCTGCAAATAATACAAAAGATATTACACTTCACCATTCAATTGTGTTTGATCAACAGCATCCACATTCAGTTAACATCTATGAAGTCCGGCTCATTACCAGGGGCATAAATTTAAAGAAACCTACAAACTACTACCATTATCAGTACTATTGCTCTTGTCCTTGTCATCTTCTAGTCACCCATGGCACTTGTCATTGTTGTCATAACTACCGTGATTCTTGTCATCATTTTCATAATCCCTATCCACATTTTTGTCACTGTTGATGTTGTGATTGTTGTTATATTTATAATTACGGTAACATTAGAAGCAGTAATTCATGTGAATAATTTTGAGCATTCATTGATATATCCATGACAGTTGCATTAACTGAAAAATTAAACTTAGGCCCATTTCACAAAAAGTACAAATATTTTGAATTTTGAAAACCATAGATATTCCTCTATAAATATAGGACATATGAAGTAACTTATCAGCATAATTAAAGCACTAATATCCAGTACACACTCTATATTAAAGCCATTCAGTTCCCTGTTGTTTAAAACATATTGCCTGGCTTCAGTGTTAAATTCCATGTCAATACTCAGTAATAATTAATTATGTAATTAAAAATGAAAGCACCAGAAGCAGACAGGATAACAGATATGTCTCAGCTGGAAGAGTGTATAGCAAATAAATACAACACTCTACAATCTGCAAGTTTAATTTCCTGGTTTATCTATCTTGCTTCATGTGACAGAACTACTGCACTGACAAAATACTCAAACGCCATTACATCTCAGCCAGAGTGGATGACAGAAACATCAGGTTGTTGCTGGTATCCACCACACCCACATTAGATCTAATAGCCTCCTCGGTATGGGTTGTGGGGCTCATTGTTATGGATAAGGGGTGTAAGATGATAGAGCTATATAATTTTAAGCATCCCACCCCGTAAACTTCTTCGTATTATTACACAGCATTGAGATAAACATTATTTTCCACTTGGCAATATTTCTCAGTAGTTGTCAAATAAATCATGTTGAATAACATTTTATTTCGACAACTCACCATGAACTGGACTGCAGAGATCACTTGAGCAAACAAATACTTTGCCTCATTCTCAACAATCTTTCCTCCTGTTGTTATCTTGTTGAACAACTCACCACCACTTGCATATTCCATTACAAGATGTATCTTACTATATGTTTCCACCACCTCATACAACCTATGAAAGAAGAAGAAGGTTAGGATTCCATTCTTCTTGGATGTGACACTGTCACTGAGTAAAGAAATCCTGACATTCTGAGGGAGCATGGGATCCTCATCTTCAAGGACTGCCATGTTCTTGGACATTCTTCCTGTTGAAGATGAGGATGCTACATTGCCTCTTAATGTCATGCTGCACCTACCAGTGATGCAGCATCATATCCCAGAAGGATGGAATGCTCAACTACACACTGTGAAGACATCAGAACTCACTAGAGGCACTTTACTTATCTGCCTTCTGATAACATAGGACATGTCTTTATTAGGGTCTGTATTTAGAGATGAAATGTATAATGTGAGAGGATACTTCAAGAGAAAAAATAAAAGTTACAGACCTGGCTTTTAACCCTTACCCTGCTAACATGGAGAATATGGTGAGCTCCTAATAATGCCAGCAGATGACAGATGAGATTTAATTTGGCTTTTAAAGGGTTAATATGTGTATGTACATATGAAACTTCCTATTGTTAATAGCACAAAGGATAGCAATAACACAGAATCCAATATGCAACAACCATCTAAGCAATGTTTCATAAGGTGCCACAAAAACCTTCTGGGAACTAATTTGGTTCATTCTAAATGCTGGATTCTTCGTTATGCGTATGTACTACAAGAATTGATCTTCACCATTCCAAGCAAACAGGGATATGCAGTAGCGCAGTCAGTTGAGGCACTGCACTACAAGCCCGAAAGCCGCAGGTTCAATTCCCAATGGGGTAATTGGGCTTCTTCATTGACTTAATACTTTTGATAACACTGTGGCCTTGGGGTGCACTCAACCTCCAAAAGAAATGAACAACAGGAGTATCTCCTGGGGAGTTAAGTCGGCTGGTGTGTAATGCTGACAACCCTGCCACCTTCATGTGTCAACTGCCTCAAAATTTTGGGAGCCTCAACCTTCTGGAACCCTGAGGGCCTATCCAGGCCTGTAATGGGATAGCTTTCTTTTAGCTTTTATTACAAGCAAATAAAAGGCAAAACTTTGATTGCAGGTGTATATATTCACCTGATTATATTAGGATGGTGTATAGATTCCATTGTTGCTATCTCTCTGGCAAGCATCTTCCGTGTCTTTTGGTCTAGTTTAGCTTTGTCTAATATCTTGACAGCAACACGCTCTGAAAAAAATGAACAGCTGGCATCATTACAATTTCAAAATATGTACACTGTCTAAGTTACTATATAATGAATCTTCTGTTATAATTCTTGCATTAAATTTTCATGTTGTACACACATGTGTGCTAAGCACTGGTAAACAACATCCTGCACATTTACATTGCATGAATTAATGAGCAACATGTGATAGCCACATTCGGTTTGAACACCACCACTACACATATCCATTGCATCCCATACACCTGGTTGATTATGTGATTATATGATGCACATCACCATGTACTTATATGCGTTATGTGTATGTACAGCTGACAGATCTTATATGTATGATTCTGATGCAGAGTTGTGAAGATAACGGGAAGGCATGTTCTTCATTGTTGGTTAAAAAAACCCTTGTTGCATACAGTATCAAGATGGGAAGATGGTGTGATGGAAGATGCCAGGAAGTTGGGGGAGAGGAATTGGAGGAATGCTGCAAGGAATAGGGACAGCTGGCAGACACTTCTGAAGAAGGCCTTGGCTCAAAAGGGACTGTTGTGCCAATGATGATGATGACATACAGTATCTGTAATTACTGTGCCATTGGATGCAACAAGTAGCACAGCTAGGTTTTCCATGTCTGGGACATGTAGCCACAATGGCTGCCTCTAACAGAAATGATACACTTTAAAAAATCACTACTGTTTATTCAGTCTCCTTCTATTTGGCTCAGTAATTTAAATTTTGGGCACAGGAAGACAAATACTTCAATTAAAATGTTTATTTTCCTCCCATTATACTCCACCCCTGAGATCAAAATAGAGCAGATCTAAATCTGATCTAAATGTCTCCAACTGCTTATGTTCTTATGGCACACACACACACACACACACACACACACACACACACACACACACACACACACACACTAGACAGACTGGCTGATTATTTAACATTCTGTATTAACTGCACAGATTATTTGCACACTGTCCAATATCTTGGAAAATGCTTATGAATGATGACCAAATGTGGATATAGAAGGATGTGACCATGGTCTACTTGAAGGTACTATCCCAAAATTTTTATGGAGAGAAGAAAAAAAAAACCATAAAAATCCTGGCAGAACAGTGTCTTTGTTTCAGATACAAGAGCTGAAATGTAAGAATGTATTCGAACACATTCATTGGCACTCTGCTCCCCATATAGCAGTCCAGCGATTTTCTGATTGACTGAAAAAGGGTTGTGCAGAACCTGAGGCTACTGTGAAACTGTACTATTAGACACGGGGGCAGATTTACCATGAAGCTAATGAAGATTGAGCTTCAGGGCCCCATGCTTGCATAGGCAAAGCAAAATTTTCTAAACTGTCAATAATCCCAAACAAATTGCTATCAACCATACTTGAGGAGAGACTGAATTATGTTACTATTCTCTCTACAGAAAATGATATTACAAAATCGTTGTCATGTAAAGAGGCGATCAAAGAGCATGCAGCAAAAAAACTGTAGGAAAATCGTGTTACAGAGGTGTCTTGAGCAGTTAATTAATAAAAATATTATGTTATTTTTCTGGATTTTGTGATGTTTGTGGTATTTGTCGGTTTTTTAAAATTTGTAATTTTTTTCTTTGCTTGTTCCAAATAAATAGATATTCACTTTGGTACCTAATTTTTTATATATAATTTTGTAGTCTTTTTCTTAAAGAGCACCCCAAAAAATGTACAGAACTTCTGGCCCCATAAACCAAGATTCGCCCCTGGTTAAACAGTAAAAATATAGTTACTAAACAATTGTGGAGAAAAAAAACTTTAGAACCATTAAGGTAAAACATATTCTATTTTGTTCTTACCCTTGGTGAGTTGATGTATTGCCATTTTCACCTGTGAAAAGTTTCCGCTCCCCAGTTCTCCACGAAAGCGATAAAAGCCAACTCGCTTGCCAAGGTTTACTTCTGTCAGCCATCTTTGGTCATGGTGAAGTGAGTGAAGTAATTGTTGATATGGAGTTCCCACATTACTGCTACCTGAAGAACACAATAGTTGCTCAGTTCTTATGCATTTATACCTTTGATAAACAAGGCTACAACTAACTGAAACACAGATAATTAGGATCACTGTATTATTACGAAAAGATGATGTCTGGTGTCAATATTATTTGTGATAGGGACTGAATGATGCCGATGCCAGTGGCGAGCCGTTAAAGGCGTGGGTCTGCGGCCTCTCGCTCGCTGAGATTGCGGTTTCAAATCCCGCCGAGGCATGGATATCTGCCTCTTGTGTGTGTTGTGTGGTGTTAAGCTGAGGTCTCTGCGTCGGGCTCATCACTCGCTCAGAGGAGTCCTAGGCACACAAGGGTTATCGAGCCATGATAACAAAAATAGTTGAATGATTGAAGTTAACACAGTGTGCATCAACCTGGTTAACGGGAAGCAAAGAAGTGACAGGTCTGGCTTTAACTCAGCAGAATATTGATTTACATGTTTCTTGTAGAAGTCGGTATCCTGGATGCAAGCCGACTCAGTGACGGGCAGGTCTTTCCTTCATTGGGCGGCCATAACTGCCTTTGTCCAATCTTCCCCTACTCAGTGACAGCTGGCCTTTCCTTAACTGGGCCGCCATAACTGCCTTTGCCCAATCTTCCCCTACTCAGTGACGGCTGGTCTTTCCTTAATTCGGCCAGCATAACTACCTCTGTCCAGTTTTCCCCTACTCAGTGACGTCTGGCCTTTCCTTAATAGGGCCTCCATACCTACCTCTACCCATTCTTCCCCTGCTCAGTTACGGCTGGCCTTTCCTTCATTGGACCGCCAAAACTGTCTTTGTCCATTCTTTCCTTAGTCACCATAACGTTCAAAATAACCTTACAATCTTACAGGATTTAGCTGAGTTGAAATGAACTCATTACCTTCCACAAAATACAAACTGAAATACGACGGATCCACCTTGTTATCCTTTATTGCACGAAGATGTTTAAGTGGTATGCACACTTCCCAGCGTCCGCTGCATGTCATGAAAGTGCAAATGGTTCCTCAGGGATATGTAAGATGACAGACATTTTCTCTGACAAAATGGGCATACACGTATATCAGTCTCGTAATGAACTGTTAGAGACATTCGCTTTGTCACGAAAAGGTTCTACTACCTTCATCACGTCCAGCCATCCAATGTGTGTCCCCATATATCAGCGCGGATCCCACTGAACGGATTGCCGTAAAATGCGATACTGGGGAATTCTAAGAAAATTCGTCGAGCACTCAAAATTTTGTGAAAATCTGGCAAAAACATCAAACACGTTACATGAAGACCTCAGTATGTTTTATTTTTGCCAGGGACGTTAAATCGCCCCAGAAGTGCTTCCTTCGAGTGCAATGGCATTTAGGATAGCCGAAGGGATATAAACATTACGCGAACGCGCCACAACGTTACGTTATACGTACAATGCCTATTTTTCTTTACTGTATTTTCACTCACCTTGCGGTTCTGACGTAGACGATTCATTCGGACGTTAAATCGCCCCAGAAGTGCTTCCTTCGAGTGCAATGGAATTTAGGATAGCCGAAGGGATATAAACATTACGCGAACGCGCCGCAACGTTACGTTATACGTACAATGCCTATTTTTCTTTACTGTATTTTCACTCACCTTGCGGTTCTGACGTAGACGATTCATTCGGTAGGGTGTGAACCCTAGCAGCTGGCATGACCTTGCTTGACCTCCGTTTGCTCTAGATATCCTCGGTACTGCAGTAAGGTCAAGTGTTGCTGTAAAACGGCCTTGAACACCAAAGTCTCCGACGAAATATCAATGGGGAATCCGACATTACGCCGAAGAACACGTTTGCTTCAACACATCCTGAAAAGAGAATCGGACAATGTTTGTACAAAGTTTGCTATTTACAGGGGTGCTGATAAGTCCTTAGCCCGACCAGGAAGGAAAAAAGCTAATGTTTCTGTCAGAATGGCGTGAATTTCCTTCGTTGCCTTGCCTTGCAGGGGGGGGAAAAAAAAAAAAAAACTGACAGCTCGCGTCTCGGTGTTGTTGAAATCGCGCGCGTCCCTGATATGCTTCTGAGCTTGTTTCCCTCCTGGTCGGGCTAAGGGACTTACAGTAACCAGGTACATGTGACAAGTTATGGGCCACAGGGCCTTCTGTAAAAAGGAAGAAGGAGTAGCCACATGGTTGCACTGTTTTGGGAAGTGGCACTGCGTCAATGGGTAAATGATGCCTGGCCTTTAGAGATAATATAATGGTCTCATCTGCAAGGGTCGAAATGTCTTCTTAGACCACTAGTTTGCCTCGAAATTTGAAAGGCAAAGAAAATAAAAATGTTACTGTCCACGCCATGAGTACATGGGGTGGGGACAGAGGTACAACTCCACTTATTCTTAACGTCGGCACCAGGAGGCGAGTGATAAACTGCACGACCCCGCCGCTTTACCCGCTGGAAAAAACTGCAGTACCCATTGAACGGTGTCTCTAAACGTCGGTCACCAATTACCTAGTCATGCAGCGCCGTATATCAGAAGAAGGGAGACTTCAGCTACACCGTTACAAAAGTCTAAAAACTTTCAAACTCACACAGCTAGTTGTTTTCACGACATCGCCTGATCGAAAGTAACACAAATGCTTGCAGTGCAGTATAACATCCACGCAGGACGTCTGTACTGTATATTTATATATATATATATTTAATAACTTATTTTCTCATTTATTTTTGTGGCCCAGGATGGCGTAGTCGGCATAGCGACTCGCTGTGGGCTGAACCGTCCGGGGATCGAATCCCGGTGGGGGAGAGATTTTCCGCTCTCGTCCAGATCGTCTCTGGGGTCCACCCAGCCTCCTGTACAATGGGTACCGGGTCTCTTTCACCCCACTAAAGCGGCCGGCGCGTGACGTTGTCTACCCACCTCTAGTAGAGTAGACCTATACCCCTACTCCTCGTATGGGTCTTCATGACCTGCTCAAGGACAAACTGTATTTATGCTTGGCTTATCTTACGATGCTGTCAGCATTTCGACAATGCATAGCGATGAGTGTCAGTAGGGCTGGTGGATGATAAATTAAAAAGGATGGGACTGAAGGGATCGTTGTCCAGTACAGCCACTCTTGGGTACCCTGCCACTTGCTAGAAGGCACTAAGGAAAAAAGAAAGCCCAAAGACCTCACGAAAGTGTCTCGGCCGAGAATTGAACAGGGCACTTCTAGAACGCAAATACAACACCTTACAGCTGAACAAGTTATTCGGCTTTTACTGTGTTGGAACTTAATAATGAAGCTGCAGTTCCTTTTCGTCCGCAGAGATATATTGCATAGCACTGTAGCTGCAAACAACGGGACATTCTTAGGTAGTTTAGAATATTGCATATCTTATGTCTTACTTGAATTCCGAGGTTAAGGTTGAAGGGAAATATACCTTCGACTTTACCTGTACTGATTTTGTGTTTTAAGTTTTAGCACGTTTTTGTCTCATGTCCTCTAGCCGTGACATAACCCAACTGCGGACTGGATTCGTCTTCTTGCTGCTTACATTTCAGCTACCGGTTCACATTTTCAGTTGCTGTCACTTTCTTTGCTTAGGGATCTTTACACCTTACCCAATATTGTGCGGGTGGTAAAATCGAGAAGAATGAGATGGGCGGGGCATGTGGCGCGTATGGGGGAGAGGAGAGGTGTGCACAGGGTTCTAGTGGGGAAACCTGAGGGAAAGAGAC
>Ga0123355_10011646_pt1 | contig 13570 bp, 14 predicted proteins | sample TergutEmb28metaG_3_FD_89872 | JGI IMG/M metagenome (GOLD analysis project Ga0123355, IMG submission 89872) | Embiratermes neotenicus P1 segment gut microbial communities from Petit-Saut dam, French Guiana - Emb289 P1 | ecosystem: Host-associated > Arthropoda: Insects > Digestive system > Gut ...
CTTAGAAAATGAAAAACATTCCGGTGAAGGTATTGCCGCCTTAAATACAGACGCGAGTACTGCTTCTGATATCTACGACAATGCGCTTTCGCCGTTTTTAGGCACGATTATTACCGCTGTATTTGCTTCCGTTACTATTTTTGTAATCGACTGGCGGCTGGGTATTGGTGCGATAGTCATTGGCGCAATTGTTTTTATACTCCAATCCAGATTTGCCGCACCTTTGGCTAAGCTGGGCACACAGCAACTGGAAGCCAACGCGGATTCGGTAAAGGCCATGTCTAATATTTTTTCCGGCGCATTAACTATTCGCGCCTTTGGCAGACATCAACAATCGCTGATTTCCTTTGACAAGGAGAACGGTAAGCTTAAAAAAATCGCATTCAAACAAGCCTTTATTGGCATGTGGCAGGATATGTTAACTACTGTGCAGGGCTGGCTTTCAATAATTTTGGTATTTGCCTTGGGTGGCTGGCTTGTAGCCAATGGGCATATGGAATTTCCTGCGCTTATGATTGTTTTCCCAATGGCAAGTACGGTTGGCGGCGCAATGTCGCAAATTGGTGCGGCATACGCAGGTTTGCAACCACCGATTGTTGCGGCAAAGCGTGTATTTGATGTGGTCGACGCCGTACCGGATTTGGATAAACCGCATGTAAACAACGCCGATAATTGGAACGGCGACAGTACAATAAACCTTAACAAACTGAGCTTCGCCTACAAAAATGCTGAAAAAGATGCGCTAAAAGATATCGACCTCACCATTGACAAAAACCAAATGGTGGCCTTTGTAGGGGAATCCGGCAGCGGGAAATCCACCTTGCTGCGCCTTATAATCGGCATGTACGAACGCGAAGACCTGGGTATGGATATCGGCAATATGCATTTCAACGCAGCAAACTTAAAAGAATGGCGCAAGCACTTCGCCTATGTAGACCAAACCTGTAAACTTTTTGATATGAGCATCGCAGACAATATCGCCATGGGAAAACAAGGCTTAGTCTCACATGAAAGCGGCTATGCCGCTTCCCGAAGGAAGCGGAAGGGGGCTTCGCCCACTGTAGCGGCGGGGTTTGGGGCAGAGCCCCATTTAGATGAAGAAATTTCTGCTGCCGCAAAACGTGCTTTCGCAGACGAGTTTATAACCGCCCTGCAAGACGGCTACGATACTGAATGCGGCGAAAAAGGCGCAAGTCTATCCGGCGGACAAAAGCAACGCATAGCCATCGCCCGTGCGCTGTGCCGTGAAGCGCAAGTGCTCGTCTTCGATGAGGCCACATCTGCATTAGATCCGGAGTCTGAACGCAATATCATGCAAACCATCGACACCCTGCGTCAAGACCATACCATTCTTATTACAACGCATAACCTTCACAATATCAAAACAGCGGACAAAATTGTAGTCATGGATAACGGCCATATCGCCGAAGTAGGTACACATAACGAACTTATGGATAAAGGCGGCATTTACAAGCGCTTGCTGGAGGAACAACATGCGGTATAAACTACACTACGAGCCGTTTTACGACTTTGAAAGCATCAGTATTTTAAAAAATATCGTAAACGGCAAATCCATTAAAGATGATATGGATGACCTCATTGAAAGGCGCGGCAGCAGGTATAAATCTGCTGCCACAAAACTTTTCAACAAGCCTATAGCTTTGGAGAAATACATCGCTAAAAACGTTAAGCTAAGCCCACCCGGCTACGAAGCAAACGGGCAGCAAATGGCCGAGTTTCTTTTCAAGGAACGCAGCGATAATGAATTTTGCTTCGCCAATGCTATTTTTTGCTACAACCGGAATTTGCAGCATGGTACAGACAATAAAGAAGTTGCTATTCTTGAAACAATTGACGATGATTTTGACGAAAAAAATGGCACAATAAACACTTCTCTCGTTATCGGCAATACTACAGATTTTTTTATGCTGGTAGAAGAATATGATATTAGCGACGAAGATAAACTGGGCGCAATAAGGCTGTATCATAGCTTCGACATGTATCTCAGTTATATGACGCTTTTGCTGAGCCAAGTAAAAAAGTTGATTAACGACAAACTACCGGATTTTCAATTAACTTCTGTAATGCGCCCCATTTATACGCAATTTGAAAACAATAGCGACGCATTTTTATTCGATAAGCTAAATATAAAATTGGACGACACACACATCTATTCGATATACCCCGGCATTTACAAACCCAACACTTTAAGTTCTTGGGGAACAGAATATACAGATATTTCTGTCATTTTTGGTATGCATCTTTTGGATATCATAGACACCCTTGACCAAATGGAATCTAACGACGAAAAAACGGAATTATTTTTGAGAGCCTTATCTGACAACACAAAGCTAAGCATCTTGAAATTGCTTAAAGATGGCCCAATGTATGGCAGCCAACTTGCAGAAAAGCTAAACTGCACCGGTGCCAATATATCCCACCACACGTCAACACTGCTAACGCTAAATTTAGTACACTACGAGAAAGAAAATAACCGTGTGTACCTGCATCTTAATAAGGACGATATTTGCCGGTATCTTGATGATGCGAAAGAGTTGTTTCTGTAAATTGCTTTTCAATTGGTCGAAATTTTCGACCAATTGAATTTTTTTAAGTACGCATGTTGACAAACAATAAAACCTGTGCAACAATTCTGATGGTTTGACAATTGAATAATTACAGGAACGATGGTGCGCATAGAAATATGCGATAATAGGGAATCAGGTGAGAATCCTGAACAGTCCTGCTGCCGTATTGACTAGCAAGTTTCACGTTTGGGTAAATTTATTTTATCCATCAGCCATTGAGTGTGAAAATACTTGAGAAGGCGAAATTTTGCGTTTATTCATAGAATAAAATGTCTAAGTCGGGAGACCTGCCTCGTTTTCAGCGGTTATAATCCTATATCGCCGCTGCCGTAGTTGACTCCACAGCGTATGGGGCGGTATGGTTATTGTAGGTATCTTTGGCATAGGATTTCAAATGAAGTCCGCTGTATTTTTACTATGCAATAATTTGCTCCCGTCTTATAGTGTGTGGTTTCGCTATAAGGCGGGATTTTTATTTACAGCCGAGAGGAGAAAAAGACATGCTGGAAAAAGGATATGTACAAGTCTACACAGGCAATGGAAAAGGTAAGACCACTGCAATGATGGGACTTACGCTAAGAGCCACAGGAGCTGGGCTTCATGTTTATATCGGGCAGTTTCTAAAAAGCATGGAATACAGCGAGGTTATGGCCATAAAAACACATTTGCCAAATGTGAAAATAGAGCAGTACGGCGAAGGGTGCGCAATAGGACGTAACGTCACCCCGGAAGATACCAAAGCTGCCGCAAAGGGCATGGAAAAAGCAATGCAAGCCATGCTTTCCGGTAAATACAGCATTGTTGTGCTGGATGAAGCAAACGTGGCGGTGCATCTTGGGCTGCTAGGTGTGGAATCCGTACTGGAACTGATAAGCAAAAAACCGGAAAACGTGGAACTGGTTTTAACAGGCAGATATGCCGCACCAGAAGTAGTTGCCGCCGCGGATTTAGTTTCCGAAATGCGAGACATTAAACACTATTACAACGCCGGCATTATGGCCAGAGACGGCATTGAACGATGAGCAAAATATTTATATCTGGCGGCTGCAAAAATGGCAAGTCGTTTTACGCGCAACATTTGGCTAAGCAGCAGCAAAACGGGAGCAATCTATACTACGTAGCAACAATGGCGGCCGTGGATAACGAAGACAACGACCGCATTATAAGACACCAAGCAGACCGTGATGGCTGGGGATTTACCACCATTGAACAATGGCGCGATATCGAAAGCATATTAGACACCTGCGACCACGACGGCTCTTTTCTGCTGGACAGCCTTACAGCGCTTTTGGCAAACGAAATGTTTTTACCCGACGGGAATATATGCGAAAACGCCGCAGATAAAATTTCAACCGGATTAACGCGCATCTTGAACAGTGTAAAACACATCGTCATTGTGTCGGATTATATCTACAGCGATGCTCTCATATACGACCCACTTACAGAATTGTACAGAAAATCCCTTGCGTCATTAGACCGTTTGGCTGCACAGCTTTGTGATGTTGTACTGGAAGTTGTAAATACTCAAGTTGTGATGCATAAAGGCGAGAGGGATGCATTTGAAAAAATACGCTAAAGGATTCTACATGTCACTGGGTATGTTTTGCGCCATTCCCCTACCCTTTCATATATGGGACGAGAAGCTGACATCTATAATGGTTGCAAGTTTTCCGCTGGTTGGGCTGGTTATAGGCGCACTTTGGTGGGGTGTTGCATTACTGACAGTTTCCCTCAGTTTGCCGCTTATGCTAACCGCCGCCATTTTAACGATTGTACCGTTTCTAATCGCCGGGTTCATACACCTAGACGGGTACATGGACACCAGCGACGCCCTGTTGTCTTACCGCAACTTGGAAGGCCGGTTACGGATACTTAAAGACCCGAATGTTGGCGCATTTGCAGTAATTATGCTTGTGATTTTGCTCATCCTGCAATTTGCGGCAATGCATTCCATTGCGGAAAATGCCAGATATCTTGCGCTTATTGTTGCCATTGCGGTCATTTCCAGGTGCTGCTCCGCATTTTCTATTTTCACATTGCGGCATATGCCGGAAAGTAACTATGCCGCTATGCTTTCACAAAATACCGGGGTATCTCACCGGGTTTTTGCTGCGATAGTTGCTGTCGGAGCAGTTGCATTTTCTTTTTGGTACGCGGGCATATATGGCATTATCACCATTGCGGCGGTAATTGTGGGATACGCAGTAGCTATGAGAAAAGCGTTTCGGGGCTTTAACGGGATATCTGGGGATTTGCTTGGATATGCCATGGTTATAGGCGAAGTGTGTGGATTTGTCGCACTGGCAATCCTGACGGGGAGGTATCAAATTTGACTTTAATTATTGGCGGCGCACATCAGGGAAAACTCGCCTACGCGCTGGAATGTTTCCAATTAACCAACGACCACGTTCATTATTGCGGTAACGAAGATGTGACCACACCACAAGACAAGGCAATTATTTACGAGATAGACCGCTGGATTTTGGCACTGGTACAAGCCGATATGAACGTATCGGCAGAAATTGAGAAATTTGCGGAAAGCAACAAAAACGCAATCGTTATCTGCAATGATATTTCCTGTGGTGTAGTTCCGGTTGACGCCGTTATGCGTAAATGGCGAGAAGAAACAGGCCGGGCAATGGGAATATTAGCACAGCATTCAGATGAAGTTGTCCGGCTGTTTTGTGGCATTCCAGCCCGGTTGAAATGAGGTGAGGCATGGACATCCACTTTATCCGGCATGGCAAAACAGTTGCAAACGAGCAAAAATTATATTGCGGAAAAACGGATTTACCACTGTCCGAAAACGGGGTTGCAGATATTTTAAACTTGAAAGCACAAGGAATCTACCCGCAAAACGTGGATTTATTTTTTACAAGCCCGCTTATTCGCACCACTCAAACGCTTAAATACATTTATGGAGATGTGTGCGCAGAAGCATTGCCAAGCTTGGCGGAATACCACTTTGGCCAATTTGAAATGAAAAGCTACGAACAACTAAGAAATAACGCGGACTACCAAGCGTGGATAACCGACGAAGCCGGACTAGTAACCTGCCCAAACGGAGAAAGCAAACAAGCATTTATGCATCGCTTGCTGGAAGGATACAATTTGTTACTTGAAAAATCCGCACAAGTAAAATCTACCCTGGTTGTTAGCCACGGCGGGGTAATAACCAGCATAATGGATTACTTATTCCCAAATACCCATCACTTCTACGAATGGCAGCCAAAACTGGGGTGCGGCTATACCGTTTCATATGATTCTATAAAGCACTATGAATACAAAAAAATATAAACTCAAATCCAAAGGAGAAAATGAAATGAAAAAATTCATCAGCATGTTTTGTATTTTGGCAGTTCTGCTATTCGCATTCGCCGCTTGCGCCAATAACAGCACAGAAAGCACTACAGAACCAACGTACACACCGGCACCAGTTCATACACCAGCTGCCGAAACCACACCGCAGCCCACTGACATACCCTCGTATGACTACAGTACCGAGTATACACCCGATTCCGTCGCAACCATCATATACGACAGGGAAGGCTTCCCAGTCACCCTACCCGCACAAATGGACAGACTCATATCTATTGGCCCTTCTAACACAGAAATCCTTGCGGAGTTAGGGTTTGCCAGCCAAATAATAGCCACCGACATGTTTTCTGATAATGTACCGGGCATACAACCCGGTATTTCTGTACTAGACATGATGGCGCTTGATTTGGAGCACATTATATACCTGGAGCCGGATATCGTTTTTGTAACGGGCATGACCAGAGTTGGCGGCGAAGACCCGTTAGCCGTGGTTTCTAACATGGGCATTAGTGTAATCCACATGCCAATCAGTACCAGCATTGCGGATATAAAAGAGGATATTTTGTTTATTGCATCCGTGGTTGACGCAATTGACAAAGGCTACGCCATAGTTACAGAAATGACCAGGGAAATAGACCGTATAAGCGCAATTGGCCAGACAATAACCGACAGAAGAACGGTATACTTCGAAATATCCCCTGCTCCGTTTATGGTCAGCTTTGGAACCGGTACATTTTTGCACGAAATGATTGAACTTGTAGGTGCCGTTAACATTTTTGGCGACCAAGAGGGCTGGCTTGCTGTATCGGATGAAGCACTTTTGGAAATTAACCCCGATGTGATTCTTACCTCGGTAGACTTTATAGACGACCCTATAGCTGATATTACTGAAAGGTCCGGCTGGAATGCGATAACAGCAATTCAAAATGGCGATATATTCATTATTGATACAGATGCCAGCAACCGCCCAAGCCACAACATTATTGTCGCTTTAAGAGAAATTGCGGAAGCAATATACCCCGGTAAATTCTAATGCAGCCATCATATACGAAAAAACTGACTATTACGGCGCTATTTATTGCCATTTCTTTTATTGGCGCAAATATAAGCGTATTTGGATCCATTGCATTTGATTCCCTTCCGGCATTTTTGGCCGCGCTTCTGCTTGGGCCTTGGTATGGGGCGGCAATAGGCTTCTTAGGGCATCTTTTTACTGCAATCACTTCCGGGTTTCCGCTGAGCGTTCCGTTGCATTTGGTAATCGCTGTTGGCATGGCGGTTACTATGCTTGGGTTTGGGTTTTGTTATCGTCTGCTTGCAAATAAGGTTTCGGAAAAACTGAACTTCGTGATAACAGGTATCGTTGGCATAGTACTCAATGCGCCTGTTTCATTGTCGCTTAGCATGGCTGCTTTGGCCGTTATTGCGGGCAAAGAAGCGGCATTGGGGCTGCTGACGATGCTCCCTGTGCTTACACTTGTATCGGTTGTGAATATCACAATGGCGTTTGCGGCGTTTATCGCATTGCGCAAAATTTGGGATAGGGTATGACCGCATATACAAGACGGGACTTGACCATTGTCCCCATGGGAAATAGCAGCCTGGTTATTGCCTGCGACACTTGCGGCGCGGTAGGCGAAAAAGACGGAGATATTTTGAAGCTTCCGCCCCGTTATGTTGGAAAATTTGCGGTACGGGTTGCGCTTATGGAAGTGATATGCGCAGGCGCAACCCCTATCGTTGTTATTAACGGCGTTGCCTGTGAAATGAACCCAACAGGCGCGGAAGTGATTTTGGGGATACAGGACGAACTTAAAAATGCCGGTATTTCAGACATTACGCTAACAGGTTCGACAGAAGAAAATTTTGCAACCAGCATGACCGCATTGGCTGTTACCGTTATTGGAACCGCGTCCACTGGCAGCCTAAAATTTGGGCTTGCCGCTAAAAGCGACAAACTCATTCTTTTGGGCCGCCCCAAGGTTGGGGTAGAAGTTGAGTTAGAAAGCAAAGGATTTTATGCAGAGCTACAAAAGCTGTTAGCAATGCCGGAAGTTAAGGAAATCATCCCTGTAGGCTCTAAGGGCATCGCTCACGAAGTTGAAGCTATCGCAGCCTTAAACAATGTAACATACAAGCTTTACAACACAGGAATTGACTACAAGAAATCCGCCGGACCGGCTACATGTCTGGTTGTTTTGTGTAGCGAAACTGGGGTTAATCAAATATTAAATTTTTGCCCACCGGCGATATGTATAGGAGAGGTTTAGTCAATATTCTCCCCTGCCCTAATCCTTTTCGAAAACACCATAAATACCAGCATCGCCGCCGCAACAACAAGCGCACCCAAGGACATCACAGATAACGCTTGCGTCCCGTGTGCCTGCAAAACAAAACCCGCCACAGAGTTGCCTATGATAGCCCCCAGCCCTAATTCTACTGTCCCCATTAATGTAATGGACGTAGACCGTACAGAGTCGGGAGTGACTTCATTCAAATACCTTAGCCGCCCGGTTAATCCAAAAATAAAGCCTGGTGTTCCCCCTATCAAGTGCGCCACAATAATCCAAGCCAGTGAGTTGGCAAATAGAAGCACCAGTACATACACAAACATAAAGCACATGCCAATAATCATAAGCCGCTGCGAGCTTACGCGCTTACATGCAGACCCCACAAAAATAAAAAGGGGAATTTCCACAACACAGCGCAACGCATGAATGAGTGGAACATGCCCGGGTTCGCCCCCTACTGTAGTTACGTATTCAATTAAAAATACCCACAGCGGCTGCAACGCCAAAGCAGACAACGCTATAAATAAAATAAGCGTGATGTACCGCTTATTGGAAAGGAGCGACAACGCGTCTTTTTTTAAATCCGGTTTAACCCGTTTCACACTGCTTTCGTCATTCTCATTTCCGCCGCTTTTTTCGCCCATACCTTTTGCAAGAAAAAGACCAAAGCAAACCGCAAAAATAGTAATACCAATAGATATCGGTATAACGGCCATCACTCCAAAATGATTAATGACAACACTGTACACCAGCGATAAAGAGCCAAAAAAAACAGAACCCGCTAAACGAATATGCCCATACTGCAAACCCGGTATTACATTGACTTCAGATAAGGTGTGGCTGTCTAAAAGCCCAACTATTCCGCAGCGGAAAATGACTTCTAAAAACAACAAAAGCGCCGCCAAATAAAAGTTTCCGGTGAGCAAAATGCTTCCGAAAAAGATTATCGACCCAATCAGACAAAAGCATAATACCCGCCGCGGGGAACCTGTCTTGTCGCTGCGCATGCCCCAAATAGGCTGAAACACCATACTAAGCACAGCAGAAATAGCAATGAAAATACCAATTTGCGAACTTGTAGCGCCGATATGTGTGAGTATCAAAACCACCGATCCCGGCCCTACAAGCGCCGCCCAAACAATACCAACGAAAATAAACAGCTTAATTACCGGTGGTGTAGGCATATAACTGCGCATGCGTTCAAGCATATGTTAGTAGCTCCTTAGTCAAATACATTTTCAAAATCGTTAATGCGCACTCTTTGGCGCGTGTTCACTTCTGCACGGCTTGCGCCGGCAATCAAAACGGTATCTGTATCATCTAAAAATATCATATCGCCGGTATGATGCAGCGAATTATGTTCCCACAAATGGTTCCCCCGCAAGTCTATGGCGTGGAAATTACGGTCAGAGCCAACCAGCACGGCCCCATGCCCAACAGAAAGATGCGTGGCGCGCCGTCCCATATTAAACTCGCCAACCCGCTCACCATCTGTTGTGTTAATAATCTGTACCATTCCAACCGGGCTGCCGTTTGTCGCCCCCAAATGCCTGTCCCCCGTAACATACACCAAATGCCTGTTCCCGTAAAACGCCATTTGAGAAAGTTCATTTTGCAACTGAATTGTCCATATGGGCTGCTTGGTGGTAACCGTATATTCCCTTGCAATTATTTGATAGCCCATTATTTGTGACTCTGTAGCCATAACAAGCCTGTTATCCGCCATAAAACGTACCGCGTAAACAATTTGGTCCGCAAATGTTTCAAACGCAAATAAGCCATATTCCAGACCCCAAACCCTGGAGTCCCGTTCATTTAAGTACCTAAGATGTACCGTCGTATTCACTCTTACATTCAAATCTGCAATAGCCACGGCGATATAACGTCCATCTTCGGAAACTTCTACCGCAGTGGGAAAGTAGAGCTCCCCAACAATATTTTGACGATACAAATATTCCCCTGCCCTAATGCTTTGCTGATTATGCACATAAACACGATACCCAACAGAAGTTTGCAGCACCACAGACAAAAAGCCTGCCGCGTTTACAGAAAACATCGCCACAGGATAGTCAAAATCCGCACGGAACAGAAGTTCATCAGAGGAATTAAAAACGTAAATTCTACGCCCGCCGTACCGTTCGCCAACAGCCACAATGTCCCCGCGGGCAACCATTAGGGGTTGGCTAAAGCTAAAAGTATAGCTCCAGCGCACATCCCCGTTAGATGGCCTAAAAGATATGCCGTCGCGGGTAACAAAATAAAAAAAGCGCGAATTATTGGAATGAAAAGAAGGGCTCGCGTCAAAAGTATAAGAGACGCTATGCCCTGTAGGTTCCATACGTACAATGTGGTTTTGTCCCATATCCGGCAGGAAGAATTGCACAACCATGACAACGGTTATCAATCCAACAAAAATAAGTATTTTTGTTTTTGTACTCATCTATGTTCACCCAAGTAATCTTTTTGTTACCATGAGTTTATCACTACCCGGCTCCAATAGCAACAACCCCCTGCAACGGTTTGTATATAGATGTATTTATTTTTATAACCTCTACTTCTTTGCCATCTATGTACACATGCTTGTGAAGTTCTATATGGTAACCCGGCTGCGACTCTAATGTAATATGTTTCTGGTCCCGCGGGATTGTGGGGTCTACCACTTCCCTGTAAGGTTCCGGTTCGATTACTTCAACGCGCTTTGCCGAAAAACGAATGCTGCGGTTATCCGGACGGCTTTCGTACCCGTGTATGGATATGCGCAAATTTCCGGTGCTCATTTGGCTGCTTATCAGTATTGGATGCGGGGTATTGTTTTTGAATTTTAAATCGTAGTAATCCCCGGCAACGGTGGCGTCAAAGCCGCTTTCCACATAGCTTACAGGCACGGAATGGTTGTGGCGCTGTACAACCGGAAGTTCTGCCGCCAAAACAGCGTTATACAGCGTTGACACCACCTGGCAAACACCGCCGCCGATATCTTCCACAGGTTCGCCGCGCACCAATACGATGGCAGATTTAAACCCGCTGTTTGGCTTGTGCGCGCCAATGTGCGTGCCTGTAGAAAAAATTTCGCCCGAGTGCAAAACTTGATTATTTATTTTATTGGCGGCCAGACGCACATTGTATATACGAGGGTCTGCGTCTGTACCTGTATATGTCGTTTGAAATGAACCCAGATTAGACACGTCAAATTTAAAGTCGGTCGTTGTATAGGTGGGCTGAACTGCTTGCAGTGTAAGTTCCACAACGCCATCTGTTAGGCTGTTTAATACCCGGTATGTTGCAAGCGCGGCGGCCTGGATATCTATTGCGCGCCCTGCGCGCTCGGGAGTTATCTCGATATTTCCGTTTTCTAACGCAAAACTTGCGTTTTGCGTAGCCGTATTCATTTTACGGGAAAGCCCGGTCACAATGCTTTCCATGCGTTCCGGAACGATTATAAGCCCGGCAGGGGCGTTGATTTTATACGCACGCCCAAACATACGCCCAATTCTGCTTGGTAAGCTGCCAAGCATACTGTAATCCACGGCTTCTTGTATTAATTCGCTAAAATCAAACCGCGTTCCAAAGTCCGCAAAGGTGAATGTTGCAACCAGTTCACCGTTTATAGAATATTCAAGTGTCCGGCGCTCCAGGCCGGGCTGAAAGCGCTCCATTAACGCGGCTTCCGCTTCTATGGCAGTTAACCCGCCAACAGGTATACCGTGTATGTAAATATGGGTGTAGATTTTGTCCGCTTCTTGGGAAGAACCGGAAAAAACTAACACCGGCAAGGATATACAAACTGATAAAATCACAACAATGATAAGTTTTTTATTTTTTCGCACAAATATCACCTCATTGTGATATATATAATCAAGGTGGTGAAATTAGACCTCTTTTGAAGTTGGACGATGCCAGATTTGCGAAGAAATTTTGCGCAATGCAAGGAAACGACGACGACGCGCACTAGAAGTGCGCTAGAAGGAGGTGACGTAGCAGTGTGCAAAATTTATCGCAAAAATGGTGTCGGCTAATTTCAAGGGAGGTCTACCATGTATGTACCAACAACAAAACCGTTTACGTCCACGCTGTTAGCGCAGACAATTGATACGTTAGTAAAATATTTTTCATGTATAAACTTTTCCGTAATCGGAAAAAGCCGCATGGGGCAGCCAATTTACGCACTTACCATAGGACACGGCAAAAAAGCCGTGTCAATAAACGCCGCCCATCACGCCAACGAGTGGATAACCGCTGTAATTGCCATGCGCTTTTTGGAAGCATGCGCGGATTCTAAAAATATAAAATGGATGGACGATACGACACTGCACATCATTCCAATGGTTAACCCGGACGGCGTAGACCTGCTGACAGGTGTTTTTGATAAATCAAGCACCACATATAAAAACGCCCTGGCAATGTCAGAAAATGAGCCGTTCCCAGATGGTTGGAAAGCAAATATCGCGGGCGTAGACCTAAACTCCAACTACCCAGCGGGCTGGGAACAAGCGAAGCTTCACAAATTCGAACGAGGCTATACAAAACCAGGCCCTCGCGATTATGTAGGCGCATTCCCGCTGAGCGAACCCGAAACGGCCGCAATGGCAGCATACACACTTGCAAACGACTTTGCACATACCATTTCGCTGCACACCCAGGGTGAGGTGATATATTGGCAATATCAAGATTACAACCCGCCGGGCGCGAAAGAACTGGCCCATCGCCTATCTGCGGCAAGCGGCTACGCGCTTGAAGATGTACCGGATACATCGTCCCACGCGGGCTATCGCGACTGGTTTATACAAGCATTCAACCGCCCGGGCATGACTATCGAGTGCGGATTAGGGGAAAATCCCCTTCCTATTTCAGATTTTGAAGGCATATTCAAAAAAGTAGCTCCCCTGTTATGGGAAGCTGTCCTTTTCGCAAAAAACGACTTTGTATGATATACTTTCACAAAAACTTGTGGAGGTATTTATGATATACAAAACCGAAGGTGTTTGCTGTAAGGAGATACGCTTGGAAGTTGAAGACGGAGTTATCACAGCGTTGGAGTTTTTAAACGGCTGCGACGGCAACTTACAGGGTATTGCGAAGTTGGCAAAAGGGCGTAAGGTAGATGAAATTGTTGAGGCAATTGAGGGCATACAATGTAAAGGGCGGCTTACTTCGTGTCCGGATCAGCTTGCGAAAGCGTTATCTCAATATTAATAATACCTAGTACCAGGTATAGAGGTGTTTCAAAAACTATACCTGCTAGCAGGTATAGTCAGCTTGTCAAAAAAGCCACCCGCTGCTCGTCATTGCGAGGAGTGAAGCGACGAAGCAATCCAGGAAATAGTGGAATACTCATGTTTCTGGATTGCCGCGTCGGGCTAAAGCCCTCCTCGC
>Ga0123355_10011647_pt1 | contig 13570 bp, 8 predicted proteins | sample TergutEmb28metaG_3_FD_89872 | JGI IMG/M metagenome (GOLD analysis project Ga0123355, IMG submission 89872) | Embiratermes neotenicus P1 segment gut microbial communities from Petit-Saut dam, French Guiana - Emb289 P1 | ecosystem: Host-associated > Arthropoda: Insects > Digestive system > Gut ...
AAAAATTCACGCATGCGCACTAAGGTTCAAGGTCGGCTCATGCAAGCGCGCTAGATTATAATCCATCAGGTGTTCGCATAAAAAAATACGGTCGGATACTTTTCTAACAGACCTCGTATATATTGGTGGTAGGCTAGGAGCAAGTCACTAATGCACTGACAGCATCATGTTTGGAGTAGTGTCTTCTCTCCACCTCTGTAAATACAATGACCATGTGTGACTGAAGTTCCAAGCAAATGAACACCCACTTCTTGCCACCTCGCCACACCCAGCAAGCCTGTCTGCCAGCCCCATTACCTCCTCCACAGCCAAAAACCATGCACTGCATTATAACAGCGTTCCATTCTATGACCTAGAAATATCTAATTACTGCCCTAGTTGATACAAGTCAGGTGGTTTTCGCAAACATACCGCCTTGACATTCATCCTTGTGGTTATATTTTGTGAGGCCTTCTTAGGAGTCAGGCCTGATTATCATACACAGCCAGACAGGCAGAGAAAAATATGCAGTCAAAGAAAATATTGGTACTATTTTCAGGAAGACAGTGCAAATCCTTGTAATTCATACCACAACTCTTATTTTTCAGTAAATGACTGACATTTTACTCTTGTAGTATTATTATTTTAAGTAAAAGTTATGTACAATATAAAATAACCCATCCTTTTGTAATATGCACGTATATAACCTACATACCCCTGTTGAATCGCATGACTGATCTTTTAAAGTTCTTCAGAAATTGGTAATAAAGAACTTAACAAAAGCAAAAGGTCAGATGTTAATTCTGTGATATTGCAAGCTTGTTATGCATTATTTTCATCATAAGTTCGTTCCATACACAGCTGATGTGAAAGCATATTCACAAGACTTAATATTTGAAAAAGTAGTTTAAAAATAAATAATTTTTTATTGTAATGAAACTGGCACATTAATACATCAATATACAGATAAACACACATATTATATGGTCATAAATATGAAACAGCATTCTTTATTAAATCTGGAAAAAGAGTTAACAAGAAATTACTGTTTAATTTAATTAAACTGAAATAAATTAATCAATAAAGAGATACACACACACACATGCATCTTACTGGCTCAATTATATGAGTGTTCTTAATTAATATTTGGGCAGTAAAATTCATGGTAACCTTAAATTGTCTTTCATTAACATGTCACAATAAAATATTCCTTTCCCATGGATTTTGAAGAGGGGGGTGCTGTTATATTACAGATCACCTTGTCCTCAAGCCACTACAGGTTATGTATATTGAGATTTACAATAAAATTCTCTGTTTATCTGAGACCTTCCAACATGAACCACACTTTTTGGGAACCCATGAGGGACTACAAAACTAAACACTGCAAAATCTTAATAACTGTACTAAACACACAACTTGCAATTTCACCAGCAACCAGTGCATTATCATACAATTTTACACACAAAAATCAACCTGTAAATTGATCATTTTGTAAGCTGCACTGCAACCTGACAGCCATACAGCATCTTACTCTGTAGGCTTCTATTATCTGGTAAAGATACAAATTATGTAAGGTTATGTCATGTAATTTGACAGTGGATACCCTAGTGGCAGTTTGCATGACTCTCACCAACTTGAAGATCATCATCCATTTCCAGTAGCCCTTGAATAGTGTTACAACTGCTGCCATCTCCACCACACTCCCTGCACTTATCTTCTCTGGCTGAAGATCCTAACATCATGTCACAGCCCACAGGCTGCAAACAATAGATTGCAACTAAGAGCAATATGCAACAACATGACATACTAACATTGACTGCACTTGGCTGAACATGGAAACAATTTCTGACAATTTCATCAACAAATATCAAGTAGGTTTCTCTGTAATATATCACAGAGCATGCAATACATGACACATTGCAGCCTTACTTTAAAACCTATAAAGGAAAATGAATCATTCAGTGTTCCACAGGACACCCTGAAAAGAATGTCATAACCAATACCTAATTAACTCCATGGAAGAGATCCCTGGTTCAGATGCTAATAGCTTTTCAGCTTGGCATGAAATTCTGTGCATTATATGGAACTTGCAGTTTGGTTACTGCTTCACAAAAGCCTACAACTTGCCTTATCCTGAACCAGATCAATCCAGTCAACACCTTCCAATCCTACACCTTTAAGATGCATTTTAATATTACTCTCCCATCTATATCTACAATTTCCAAGCAGACTGTTTCCTTCAGTTTTCCCCATTAAAACACGTATGTCCCACATGACCTGTGTACCTCATCCTTCTTAATTTGATCACCTGCATAATATTTGCTGTGTACCTCATCCTTCTTAATTTGATCACCTGCATAATATTTGACAAGGACTACAGAGCATGAAGTTCCTAATTATGCAATTTTCTCCTCTCTCCTGTTACGTCCTCCCTCTTATGCCCAAATATTCCTCAGCACCCTATTCTTGAAAACCTTCAACCTACATTTTTCCTGTAATATGAGAGACAAAATTTCAAACCCATATTAAAAAAAAAAAGGATTTTAATCTTTATATTCTTTGATGCCTAATGAGAAAACAAAAGATTCTGGACCAAATTGCAGCAGGCATTCCCTCCAGTTTGTCAGTCCTTAATGTTTCTTGCATTAAATTTTGATTTGGAAGTGTAACTTCCAAATACAGACATACCTCAATTGGTGCCCTTAATAGATTCTAGGGGGAAAAAAAAACAAAACAAAAGAACACTAAGTGATAACACACTAAGTGAAAGAACTTCTCCCATAACAATTAATATGCACTGATATAATTTGTACTGTCATCTTATGCTTCAGTGATAATTCCTTCCCATCATGAGGTGTATTTCAGTACTGAAATCAAATTAAAAACAGCATACAGCAAAGACATGCCTCTGTATATAACATTTTTCTTATCAAAAGTTTATTTATTTGTTATTTGAAAAGAGCCACCTTTTTTTTAATGCCGGTTTGCATGCTTCTTAAATCTCTGGATCTAAACCTTACTGCCCATTAAAGTTTTGACTATGATGCCTAAGGCATTATTTTTATTCAGTTCATCTAATGTTCTTATTTTGCTATAACCACACCGCAACACGGCAAGCACAACACACTTGTCTGGTTACATATTTCTTTGATTTTTGGTGGTTTTCTCCATGACAGACATTGTAAAACCTGCACTCAAATCCACATGGTGTTAAGCCGACTGGCTGCACTGGGCCATCGTTAACACACAGAGTTGGCAGTCAGTACAATTTTACGCAATCAGAAACTAGTTCAACCAAGTGACATTATGAGCAAAGATACACACACACACACACACACACACACACACACACACACACATATATATATATATATATATATAATAAGAGAGGCACTGTACATACAACATAACATTGAGGGATGTTCACGTGACCATTGTTGCAGTAGAATAGCAACAAATGTGCTACAGTCTGAGCGTTTGTAGCCTTCGTTATCCAGTATGCAATGCACTTGCATTATAGTATATTGTCTGGCTGTCTTCCACAATGTCTCTTAAATGGCAGGACTTTCAGAAAAAGTTACTGAACAAAAATGTGCGGTTTAATTTTCTCTGCAACTTGTCTGAAATATTTCTCATTCAAAGGAGAATTCAGATAGACATTATCACAAATTTGCAAAAGTCGTCATGTAAAGTGTCCATTATTCTTGTCAGACTTCAATCAAACTTGAATTTTTGACAGATTTTAAAAAAATAATCAAATTTCAAATTTCATGAAAATCCATCCATTGGGAGCTGAGTTGGTCAATGCAGATAGACAGACAGACATTGTCTTTTCGCAATTTTGCAAAGCAGAGAAAAAAAGAGAGAGATACACGAGACCAGTATAGTGAAATAGAACCGCCAGGTAAAGTGCATTACAGTGAGGGATGCCTGTATCTGAAATATACCCCATTCAAGAATCTTTCATGAGCTATATTTATGGGCTGATTTCTTTTGTATCCTTTTCATGGAACATAACAATGTATTCAGTTTTCTCAGCATTTACTTCTATACAAACTTCTACAACAAATAGTAACAAAACTTCTGTCATTGATAACCTATAATTAATACATAATTATTTTTTGTTTTAAATTATTGCTGGGTGCACCTTTTTTGACTTTAGAATTATGTCATATTCAGACACAAGTAGTAGAGGTTTTTCTTATTATGAAAAACGCACACATTATTAAATTATAAAAAGCAGGGCACAAAAATCTCTTAAGTAATCTGTTACATATGCTTGCATAATAGTCCATCATTGGCCATATGTAATAAAGGTGTAACTAGACAGTCAACGCATAATGTAACATCAGTCCCAACCAACAAATGTAATTACATGAAAAAGAAACAGTAAAAAAAGCGGTAGCAGATCAATGAAAAGGCAGATAAAGTGAGGCTTAGGAGTCTTCATTTTTTCTATGACAGGCTTTATATGTTTAATTTAAAGCATGTTAGTCTCAAGGTTTAATGTCAACATTATTTCAAGATGTGGTTGGTAATTGTGCCCTCAAGAGCTCCCAAGTTCAGAATCATACCAAACATTGGCCATCAACACAGATATCCAGCTTCTCTTCATCACACCTTGTGCCATCAATGACTTTGCTTTTGTGACGATAGTAGAACCTCTCGCCTTTTGGCATGCAGTTCAGTTCACATTTGTTCGGAGCCTTTGTGTATGGCACCCACCTGTAAAAAATAAATTATTTATTTATGCTATTTTACAACAGATTACAAAAACAAAACAAAAAAAAACAGAGTAACTTCCATTCTCCCCACTGTCACATAAAGATATATTTATTATTCATTTCTGTAAATGAGATATTTATACATTTGTTGCAAATCTTACAGTTGGTATTACACAGGCAGCACAATGGTAGGGGCATGTAGCCAGAGTTTTATCTCATTTGTTTGTATGTTCAATTGTCATTTTTGAGTTTCTGATTACACTGCCTTCCAAATAGAAATAGAGCTTCTGATATCTTCATTTTGCATGTGCACAAGTCCTTAATAGGGTAAAGAGAGTCATAAAAAATAAATCCAAATGTTTGCATACTGAAAAACATATTTAACACCAAATGCACTATTCTATAATTTATGTGTACCATCTTTTACATAGCACCTACATGTTTCGGCGTTATTATCTCACCTCTTCAGGGAGCTGACACCAAAATTTCAATTTCTTTAAAACAAAGACCAAAAATACAAATCACAATAAGCTTACATATGTTGTTGTATCAATACTGCAGAATTTTGATGTTAAGATTATTCTGCAGAAGTTTACAGGTTTTGGTTAAAATGATATACATAAATATAATATAAGGTATAATATAATGCTGGTGAAACAGTAGCAATAATACAGTCTGTTTGTTAAAATGGCTAAAAATTATGCATTCCTACTTTGTAATTAAATCTTTGTTACAAACATCTTGGGTAGCTGTTTCAGTGAAAAAGTGTGACCCTGTTATACCACACCCCTGCAGAGTAGTATCTGCAGACCAAACTACTTTTATAAAAGTGAGGACACCATTTTAATGATATAAAATGTACGGAAGGGCTGGTAAAATAATATCCGTGAAGGAATATGTTTGATTGGAAACAAAATTTGAAACTAATTAATTAACTAATTAACTAATGACAATTCTCATGCCCTTGTGTACATTTACTCTGAATATCATAGCTCTGTAATTTGGAAATCGTGATCAATATGCTGATAGCGTCTTAAATCTGAGAGATCACATTAAAATTGTATGCTACAAAAATGGATTTCTTGTGTTAATACCATCGGAATACAAGCCACTTTTATATCAGCTACAAAGAAGATATTGTGGCTGCATCAGCACACACACACATTGTTTTGTTTTATTTATGTATTAGAATCACAAATTTTTATGATATGTATTTATTATTGAGACTAATTCTGTACTACGCCTGTTGTTATCTTACGACAAGTTCTACATCCACCTTGGTGAATCTCTGGAATACTAAATAAATGATAATGATGATAATGATAATACCAAATGTTAAATTTTCTTACAGGAAACACAGTAAATCTCTTTGCTAACAATACGTTTTGCAATGATGAAAATAAAATGTTCATTTTATGTCTCTCTTGGTCCAGTACTAATACAGTGGCTGCAAGGCATGATGTTTTGGCAGTGATAATAAGAAGGCTAGCTATTATTGACAATCCAAAGAGTCAGTTACATTCACTGCTCATCCTCACAGTCAGTCCCATTCACCGATCATCCTCATAGTCAGTCCCATTAGTCACTCATCCTCACAGTTCCATTCACTGCTCATACTGACAACCCATTTCAGAAAACGTACCTTAATATAACATTACCACCCCTCATCAATCCACGTGGAGATCTTGCATCAAGATTTTGTGCACATTTCTTTTCTCCCTGTCCCACCCACAGGCCCTTAGATTTTAGTATTCTAAGTAAACTGCAGAGGGACCTAAATAATGGTAAAGTAAAGGCAAAGGCAAAGTTCAAGCCATAATCTGCCATGAAGGCACAGAGGGAGAGTACAAGTATAGCTCTACTCCTTCTTTAACGTCGGCGCTAGATATGGGTTGGTAGTCAAGGTCGCTTTACCCACGGGAAGAAGACCCAGTACCCATTTTACAGCAGGCTGGGTGGGTCTTACTGCCGGCCTGTAAGGGTGCGGAAAATTTCGTCCCCGACCAGGATTCTATCCCCGGACCTTCCAGTCCGTATCGAGTCGCTATACCTACTGAGCTATCCCGGCACAAATAATGTAACATTGTAACTCCATCACTCCCTACTTTCATCCAAACACTTTCCTCAGAGCTTTGTTTTAGAATACCCATAATTTGGACTGTTTCCTTACAATAGCCACGTTTCAAACCCATACAAAACTACCAACGGTAAAAACATTGTTGTCTGCAGTCTATTTACATTCTACATAGAAGACGTCATGATAACAACCTTCAAACTTCAAAAAAGAAAACCTTTCTAGAATTTCATCTTTGAATATTATCATAAAACTCATTTCCATTTGTCAGCTCTTTGCCTAGATATAAAACCCCTTAGACAACGACGTTGATGGGGCCGGGGTTGAAAGGGGGCAGTTACTGCAGCTGCCCCAGCGGCTAGTGCTGGGGACGGCAAAATGGACATAACATTAATATTTCAAATATAAAATCTTATTTTCTTGGCCCAACAAGTTTTAAATTATTGACCTAAATAAAATCCAATAAACGATTGTGTTTTTAATTCATATATATATATATATATATATATATGGCAATAAAATTCATATATACTCTTACGGGCGACCATTGCGATTACTCACACCGGGCGCGAAAGGCTGCTGACACATTTTCAAATTCTTGATTAGACTACGTATACACACGCGCGCGCGCGCGTCACAAACCTGCAGCATTGACTATTAATACATGTATATAAACAGACATGAATAGTATCTTTAAGCAAGTACTGAAGTTTAAATTCCCGTTTCAATAAGTATTTACAGTGTCATAACAGTTAGTGTAACATCTTGGGATCGCAAAGTTAACATGAAAGCCGCACTGCTTCTGAAGTACCTTTGGCATATACAACGGGCTGCTAGATGATGGCTGGCGTCTAGCCGAAACATGTAGCAGTGAAACCACAATAATAAAGAATGCAAATTTGCTTACTTGTAGTATCTTCCTTCGAGCGGAACTGCGTTAAACTCGGCGCATTGCTCTCCTCGGAAGTCGGTCGAAACTTCGGGGCAATCCTGAAACACGGGAAACAATTACATAATCAGGAATAATACCGTAATTAGCCGATAGCTGACAGCAATATCACACAAGTATAATTTCCGACTAACACGTCTAGACATAGCACGATGTTTCTCAAAATTTTTGGCTTTCACACCGGTACAGTTGTGGTCTCCATTCTAGATGTGGCGCCGGGTCACTGGGTGATTGGTGTCCGAACTGTCGACACCACCTCGCTGCTTCGAATTGTCAGGCACCGGTATTAACGGCGCGCCACATCCCGACGAACTGAAACCTCAGCAGTTCGCGAACTTTTTGTGCTAGCCCCACGGACAAGAAAACTTTGAAAATGCAAAACTAAATATTTCAGTGTTCTTATACCCACGCGACGAGTTGTCACTTGTAATATGCACACGCGTTTTCTGAGTCGGTTAAAAATAAAAATAAAACCAACAGATTAACTATTCTACTTGAGGGTTGTTTGACCGTGCATCTTCTTCATGAAATAACGTGAAATGCCAACTTGATGCAACTAGGTAATTTTATTGATGTATTCTTAGCTCGACATATGCCCATCATCAGGAGCATTAGATGTTGAGTTGCAGCATAGGGTTTTCTGCCATGCACCATCCGCACCGTAAACACGACCTATGCAGCGGCTCTCAAGACTACCACCCATCCAAAAACTCGGTGCAGAAAATCATATGCTGCAACTCAACATCTAATGCTCTTGATGATGGGCGTATGTACCCGAATCATGTCGAGTTAAGAATACATCAATAACATCACCTAGTTGCATCAAGTTGGCATTTCACTTTATTTCATAACTATTCTAGTGTGAACTGAAAATGATGACGTGTGGTAACCACAGCGGAAACACAACCAGTCTGAGAAACCGAACATGCATCAAGTGTCAGATAGATATATAAGTGAAAAGGGATTCAATAAGCAGTTACATTTCTATGTCTCACCGGTGTGGAAGTACGTGAAGGTCTCTATTTCTACACGGTCAAATTTGCTTTCCAAAACTTTTTCATTAAAATGTGTTCCCATGCGTATGTCTTCTGTTTGATTCCCTTACATCGATTTACGATTACAGCATTAGGAAACGCGTAGAGAGACGTGAAGGTAAAGCCCACGCATTTTAGGACTTGTCACTGGAAATGTCATATCAAAACATGCAAATATTCAGAGAAAATATGAAGAGCAAGAAGGACAAGAAGAAGACGAACAGGAAGCAGAAAAACAAGAATAAAAAGAAGAGGAACTTGTGCAAGCGCTTGTATATTCCTTATATATCAAAGTTCGGCAAAGAAACGTGACAAATGCGCTTAACGCGACTTATCCCTGCCCGCATTTTGGACGCAAATAAGCCAAATTTACAAACACTTAGTCCGCATTATGACGTCATTGTGTCCCTACACAGAAGGTATCTTTCCCACGACCAACAGCTTAGATCTGCTAAACAATGAAAACATAACATTCTTATAATAAAACCAACTAGATGCACTAATTTCTGAAATTTATTTTTGAAATAAATTTGAGAAATTAGTGCATCTAGTTGGTTTTGTTATAAGAATTTACCACGATACAAGGTCACCTGAACGTCAAAAACATAACATTCTGACGATACGGTGACAATTTAATTCCCTTTACAACAATAACAAGGGATAGGGTTAATATCAACATAACCTCCATAACGCACTACACCACCTTTTCACACGCTAGACTCTCGGTGGAACAGCCAAATGTGCAGTGCGAAGAAAAAGTCATTATCTAACTCCAGAAAAAAACAGCCGTGCCTGTACACCCTTAAGTCTAGTGCATAAAAGATGTCACCAAGCAAATCTGAGTTACTTTAGACTTAAATTCAATTTCTGAGTTTGATATTTTGACAGCAGCCCTCACTAGCACACAACTAATGCATTAAAGTCGGCTGATACTCCTCAGCCAAATAATCAACCAGTCCAGCCCAGTTCGATTCAGTTCATTCCAATCAAAAGGCAAACTACAATAACAAGCTGTTAACTGCAGCTCAGATATGAATTTCCAACACCTTTGTCCCAAAGTGGTGTAATCTAACAGAAGAAACGTGACTTATTGTTGAAAACCAGCAAGCCACTTTACTCGTACAATTTGATTTCTACTGCCGATAACCTTTACTGAACTACTCAGTATGCAAACATCTTAACAGTGAGGAAGTAATTTATATCGGTGCATGCTCATCCTCCTATCGACTAAATGCTACGCCTATGACCCTGAACGGCTTGACAGGACAATACTACATGGGACATCGAGAAGAAATTCCTTCGACAACAATCAGATGTAGCTACGGTTCATGATGACCTTGTAGAGGAGATAAGAAGTTGTATTACCAAGGGCGTCAAAGTGAGAGTCAGGTTTTGAATCTCCGTTATCTGCTGCTTGAAATCGAATGCGTACAGCTGAGAATTCATCCCTAAAAACAGTGAAAGGTTAAAGGACTCCATGGAAATCCAAATGGTCACGCGAGTTAATCCAGATCATCCAATTCCTGATCCACTTCTCGATCGGGTTTAAAAGTCTCGTTAGCAGTACCACCGGCACACGGTGGCTGCATTAGGCAATACATGGTCTTCGTCTGTCACAAGTACGTTCATATTCAACGTAAGAACTGTCTGAAAAGGACCCTCACTCACACGCTCAAACAAATGCGAAGCCAGTCTCGAAATTAATTTTTATTTTTAAACCGTCTCAGACGTGTGAGTCGCCATGTTTTTACTTTCCAATATGAAGTGTAAGGCCTATATATGAACAAAGGACAATGCCTGCGCCTACCATTATTACGTAGGTGTCGAAAGTTCCTGAAGAATACCGATGTTACGTCATGTACTTTCATATACTCGTATATCTGCCAAAGTTTCGGAGGAATCTAAATTCTTGAATCCTGAAAATGGAGACATGAGATTTCTCCGAAAGGCTGTTAAATTTCCTCCGTACTACGTGTAAAAGGCCTCATGGCCCATAGGAGATCACCAGATCACCAATTCTCACAAACTAGACACGTATCTTAACGATTCAGTAGTCTTTCTTATACATGGTATACACAAAAGAATGGTGCGGTTTCAAAAGTTAACAAGAAATGTATTTCTCATCTTACACGGGCACAACGTACACCGGCAGCAGCAGTAACTGTCCAAGTTTCTCATGCGCTACCAGCAGTTCGCTTATCATGCTTACTGCGTGGCCGCGGGGCCAGTTTCCAAGATGGCGTCGCAGCAGGGAAAGACTTTCTGTGTGCTCCGTTTTGAGGTGTCCAGATCTGTGATTACAGTACAGCGTGAGTTTCGTGCACGGTTTAGAAAAGACGCACCTGCATGGTGCGTCTTTTCTAAACCGTGCACGAAACTCACGCTGTACTGTAATCACAGATCTGGACACCTCAAAACGGAGCACACAGAAAGTCGTTCCCTGCTGCGACGCCATCTTGGAAACTGGCCCCGCAGTAAGCATGAGAAGCGAACTGCTGGTAGTGCATGAGAAACTTGGGCAGTTGCTGCTGCTGACGGTGTACGTTGTGCCCATGTAAGGTGAGAAATAAATTTCTTGTTAACTTTTGAAACCGCACCATTCTTTTGTGTGTACCCTGTATATGCCATTTCCTTGGCCTATCAAGAAATTACCCGCTATTTATGAATTCCGAATGTGCACTGTCGGTAGACTTCACAAAAGTGCGCCAGTGTACCAAGTCCTCATCCAGCCACTCAGCCCAATCCAGTTCTCGCCTTCAAACCCATTTCATATACACTTCAAATATTCCAATTGCACGGTCAATGTCACATGTTTTTCACTTGGTTATTGATATACAGATAGTTCTATTGTTTCAGCAACGACATTGAGGCCCACAACAATATAGTATCTTGATTTTAATTTACTTCGTTACCGTCTATTTAACTGCTTTAATTATAAATAGGAATTTCATCATACATTAATTTAACTCTTACTGTAAACGAAATGGAATCCCATTGAGTGCTACTTTGTTGCACCTTACAAATGTTCTTTATTGGCCTGAAGATGACCGTTTACGGTCGAAACATGTAGCCGTAATGTGACCTGACTGTATATCTTTTATCACTGTACTGATATATTGTTGTGTACTGACGGTATACAATACATTACACAAATTTGTTAATACACCACGGGATGGCTTCTGTCAAAAAAAAATATACACTTCACTTTAATAGAATTATCTTACCACTGCCCAAATATTCCCAAACACCTTTTAAGTTTTACTTACATTTTAAATTTTTGGCTAGAGCATAAAGCTACAGTCTGCTTCGGGACCTACCGTCTGGTGCACGTCCTAACTACAGCATAAGTCGCATCCAGTGGGGCCGGGTGCAGCATCTAACGAGATAACACAAATTCCTTACATGTGTTAACCCAGCGTTAACCGTATGTACCACGAAATTTCACATTTAAAAGCTAAACATTGTGCCCAAAAACTGTATTTGTGTGTTCCGCATGCTGCTTACAACCGACAGCGACAGTTTTCCTATACAGCACTATTCCATTCCTTCATGCAGATGAGACGAAGTGAGCTAATTATGAGGTTTGGGATTACAGGAATTCCTTCAATGAACTACCATAGGCACTTAACTACTATACATTTGATACCATTTAGACCTTCGCAAGATGACGTAGCTGCCCCTGGTCTTGAGATCGTGGTTCTTCTTGGATATATCCCTTCGTCTCTGGGTTACTGTTGCCCAGTATTTCGAGACAGCGTAGTGACTTCACCTTCATGACCAGTGGACACAGCCCAATATCCAAAAAGAAAACAAATGTCAGCTGCGCGGCTTCCGCAGCCTGAACACTCGCAGACCCCCCAGTTTTGATGGGTTAAATACTTCAGCTTGCTTTCTAAATCAGCCTACCATTTAAAGCCAAGTGACAACATTTTGTTCGACCTGGTCTAACGCCGACTTTTTTCTGCAGTGTATTTATGTGTTTCGAATGCTTCTCAGAACAACGCGATTGCTTACCATTAACGGGTTGGTACTGATACCGAACACGGTTGTGTTATCTGTGAGTTAGGAACTGAGCTGCACTGTACAGCACCTGGGGGTCTAACTTCGACGAACATGTCTTCCACTGCGCGCCAAGTCTTGGAGGATAAGACCATGACATTCTATCAGATATCGGGGATCAATGGAAAGAAAGTATTATGGGTACGCCACGAGGAGTCATCGGAGCCCTACAGGCGAGGCGTGGAAGTCCACGCTAAACTGCATCCCGAAAACATTAGGCCAGTTGCCGGCATTAGAGGGGAACGAATTTGACACATGAACGACTTATGCAATACAAGAAGTGTTCGGTACCAGCCTAGTGCGCAAGCGCATAGCTGCCCTCCCACGACTGTGCATACACTCCCTGCCTACTCGTAGCGTGCCCATTATACAGCATGGCTCAAGAAACACAAATCCGCACCCGTTTCAATCGCCAAAGTTGCTAAATCAGTAATTTTGTTTCTGGCCACGATACTGTTAACGTTACTTAGTAATGATGATGTCTGGAAAGTCTTTTTTCCCTCATGTTATGCCGGCGAGGCTGCGTAACGTTGACAGGCGGGCGTTCGCGTGGATCCGTTACGAAGCCGTGTTGCCAACTCGAAATAAATTGCTGGGAAGCTGAGTTCCGCGTGTAATGATTTTAAGCGAAATTACTTACTTACTTACTCCATGGTGCAGAGTCCTTCTTGAGAAGCTAACTGGTTTGCAGCTAGTCAGGAAATTCCCCGCATTTCACGGAACCCGAAGGTTCATTACCGCACTCACAAGC
>Ga0123355_10011649_pt1 | contig 13569 bp, 8 predicted proteins | sample TergutEmb28metaG_3_FD_89872 | JGI IMG/M metagenome (GOLD analysis project Ga0123355, IMG submission 89872) | Embiratermes neotenicus P1 segment gut microbial communities from Petit-Saut dam, French Guiana - Emb289 P1 | ecosystem: Host-associated > Arthropoda: Insects > Digestive system > Gut ...
AGTAAGTAAGTAAGTAAGTAAGTAAGTAAGCCTTAGAGACGCGGGTTTTAAAGCTTGGAATTGGCTCTAGGATAAGAATAAGAACATAACTGCAAAACAGAGGGCAAAATTTAAAATATTTGGAAATGATAACAAACAAATATACTATTTATGAACAAACGAAGGACATAGCAATTAACAGTAAAGTGTCCTAAAGTTCCGTTCAGACTCCTTACGTCTTTACCTCCGATCTGGAAACATAATGATAAAAAAAACGCGCCACGACCCGGAAGGTCGCGGATGCGATTCCCGATGGTGTCATAGGAACTTTAATTTCACGTAATCCTTTCCGGCAGCACTATGAACCTGGGATGGACTCAGCCTCTAACAGAAATGAGTACCTGGAATATTTCCCGGGGTTAAAACCGGCCTGGGTTTAGGGCTGACAATCTTACCACATTCATGTGCCAGCTGTCTTGCTACCTGTAAGCCCAACTTCCTGGCACTCTCAGGGCCTGTAATAGGCCTATACAGGGTTTCCAATCGCGACTGTATTTAGCACTTCCAGTTTTCTAGTTCATGTAAAGAGTATTTTTAAAGTATGTTTCTACCTCTCAGGAAGCACGAAATCAACATTACAAGAATAAGGCGACTAAAAATATTTAGGACTACGATCGCTATTTAGGACTACAAGATCATCGAATATCAAGTTTATTACTCTCATCTCGTACTGACGCCGTGCTTTTTGGCAAATAGGTTCGAATCTTAAATATGTATACATAGTTACCACATTCACATAAAGTTTGAACGAAATGCACAGTCTGCGTGTAAAAGCTGGCGGAACTCTGTCGCAAGCATGAAGGGATTTAGAGTCTGTCCGGTGATTTTCAAATCGCGTGTTGCAGCTGTACGGGACACCTATTGGCGACAGCATGCGTGGTGCTGTACAGTTCAAGTGGAACTGCAGGTAGTGGGCTTTTATTGTCCTTACGCTTTTCAACTGCCCATGACCCCGATGTTTCTAAATGCCGACTGGGCCTGGTGTGGCTGTTCGAATATCAGGTGCCTCTGGTTCAGATTCAACTATATCTTTGTGAGCATGTCTTAAAAGTTTGTTGAATGTGTGTTGAGGCTGACCGATAAAACGCCAAGCAGGCGCTGGAGGGAGGTACGGCGCTAGAAGAGGGTGGGTGGGCAAATTCACACACGGTCCTTTTATCACAGGTACACATTGTACAGGAGAGTGTGTAAGCCTTGGGACCGGTATGGATGGGTCCGGAAAACCTCGCCTTCAACGGATTCGTACAACATGTAACAAATCCCTACACCGGCTACCGGCTACGTTATCCCGAGTGCCAATCAGAAAAACAGTTATAAACTTCAATAATCATTATTAGCTACTTTTATACCAACCAATTCAACTATTAACCAACAAATGCACCTATATAACTTTCACTTAAAACACTTTAAAACGCTTAAAACCACTCCGACATGTTTCGATCTTTTCAGATCATCATCAGGGAGTTTCGTTGTTCCTTGCTAAAGTTATTACATATTCACGATTTAGTTCTTTTTGTAAACGAGGTGTTGTGGTAGCATATCATGTTGTATAGGAATCTGTTTTAGAGAGTGTAGTTGGCTAGGTGTGCGTCTTATGTTGCGTAAGCAGCTTGTGACGCACACCTAGCCAACTACACTCTCTACAACAGATTCCTACACAACATGATATGCTGCCACAACACCTCGTTTACAAAAACGAAATAAATCGTGAATATGTAATAACTTTAGCAAGGAACAACGAAACTCCCTGATGATGACCTGAAAAGATCGAAACATGTCGGAGTGGTTTAAAGTGTTTTAAGTGAAAGTTATATAGGTTCATTTGTTGGTTAATAGTTGAAGTGGTTTTACGAAATGCACGGTACAACGATGAGATTCATTTCTACCAAACTTTTAATGCACAATTCTATAAGCTAATTTACACTTTTTGATTAGCTACTCCAACGCGTTTCGACAAACGAGACGTCACCCTCAGGGGCTTCACCATGTAACAGTTCGATAATCCGGAATTTGCGTGCCGGATGATTGAAGATTTACGCAGTGGACTCGCTAAGAATGACGTCTTGCCCGCCGAACTGCTTTGGATTTGCTGACCTGGTTTTGTCAGAAAACTCATCGTTATTTTCATGCAGAAAATGAAAGCCCCCAAAGATATTGTAATGATGAAAATAATTGGTATTTTCTACTTGCTAACACTTTCTCGTGAAGAGTGGATTAACCAGTCAGAATAACCCATTCAAAAGGAATGAGATCGGCTTTGTGCATTGTCTGTTTCTCTACAAGTTCCGGTTTGGTCACATGGTACAGAGCCGTGTGCTGTGTGTTGCAGATTGTTCGGCTGTTTTCGAAAAACTTGTTTTCCTTGACTGAATTGAAGAATGCCAAAGTACTGTACTCCTCTGTCCGGGCAGCAAGTTTTAGCACCACTGCCAAACAGCTGAAGGCGTCGGAAGAAGACTGCATAAAACATTATTTGACTAGTTGTTTTGTTTCCCACCTGGGATCAAGCTTCGTAGAGTAGGATTCACTCATTCATACATTCCGCAGTCTGTCTGACGACAGGAACATTGCCTCTTCAATGTTCTTGACAGACTGAGATCTGGTGCTTGCCCTTTTAATTTCTAGTACCAACCCTTTGCTTACGTTTGTACAGTAACGGTTTACATCTTCTTCCCCATCTTTCCGTCACTTTTATCCTTCCCTCTATCTTTTCTTCAATAACGTGTTTAAGAACAGTTCGTACGAAAAATGTGATCAATCCAGTTAGCCCTCCTTCTTTTTATTGCTTGTAGGATTGTAGGATATTCCTCTCTTACTTGACTCTGTGTCGGCTAATACTTCATTTCTCAAAGAGTCCGTCCAAATTAACTCCACCCTTCTCCAGCTCCACATTTAAAACTTTCCACGTATTAAAATATAATTTCCGATGAGTCCGATTAACAAAGAATGGCGGCAAATTGTGTTGGAAGATCTTTTAGAAAACGTTCTAGAGAAAGACATAAGTCGATAATGTAATGGTGCTTCGTAGGGAGTAAGATTGTGAGGATGGGAGGTGGAATGAACTGTCTTAGAATCGTATCTAATGGAGGATTTCGACATTAGTTGTGTGGAACCATGCGTTTTCCTAGAAAAGTGGCAACTATAAGTTATTTTAGCTTTAGAAGCCTCGATACCTGTTCACAAATATTGTCCTCTGTAAGGAAGAAAGAGGGTGTATTATTTCTTCAAAGACTAAGATTATTTAAATTATATTTATAAAGTCCGCTCGTACAGCGATGTAAACACAAGCCGTCTCTGTGATATAAGCCAGTCAAGTAAACTACACATGGAAAAGAGAACCATAAAAAGCATATAAATAAATTATGTTTGCAGATAGAAGAATTTTTATAGATTAAATCTGGTTATGTACTTAGAACCCTTTTGGATTTAAAGTGTTAAACATTCTGTCAAGTACTTAAGTCAGGTTACACAATTTCCTGGTGCAAAGTCTTTCTTAAATAGAGAGTGGTGAAATGCTTGGTCAATAAATTCCCAGTAATCCTATTTGCTATGAGAAGATCTGTCAGGACAGCAATAAAAAGTTATCAGTTAAAAAGATAATGATCCAATAATTAATTATAATCGCCGAATAACACAACCTTTAGAAGAATAAAGCAATATACGCATTACATTCACGCCACAACGTACTTCAGCCAATCTATGGCACCATCATTATATAGTTAAACAAAAGGCATAAAAAATTTTTTTTTCAGGAAGGGACTTCTTCCTGATACAGGTGTTTAATGATATTACTTGATTACGGCAACACAGATTGGCCGAAACATGTTGTGGGATGAATAATGAGCAAAAGACATTTTGTACGAAATATTGTGTTAATCGGACCCTATACTTATATATTCGATTCAACAACATAACTGGATTTGGTTAGCCAAATCAATAAAAAGATCCCATTTAACGGAATCACAAAAATGTTACTTGAATTAAAAATGGTAACAAACTTGCTGGGAAGGGGATTATCATCAGGCAGATCTCTCTGACTGATCTGAGAAATAAGCCTTGGCATCAACAAGTGCATGTGTAATAAATTCAGAGAATTAGTTACTGTATAGAGTAACTCAGCTCGCAACTTCCGTACCCTGTTCGGGGCATACCTTTTACGAATCTTGTTTGTAAGGGTCACAATTTTTTCGCGCGAATTTCCGTGTTTGCTTTATATTTCTGGTAACAATGTCGGTAAGGATAGCACATAAAGACTGTTACAAGGCACTAAAAGAGTTGCCAATCTGAGATCATCATCATCATCATCATCATCATCATAAACATAAAGGATTGGACCCTTTGATCCGTTCCGTCTCCAGAGTTACAGCTGCTCGCGCCAACCCTTCTTCGGTCTTCCAATTGTTCTCCTTCCTTGTGGTCTGTAGTAGTATGATTTCAAGGGATTCGGTTTTGTGGCATTCTTTGCAAGTGTGAAAGCCAGTTCCGTCTTTATTCATCTATCTCCAATCTGAGATCACAATATTAATTTGCATTTTATACAAATGACAATATTCTGAATTGTGGTATCCTGTTGTGTTTTGTTGATATCAAATTGAATGAAAATACGTTTACAAATATATGGCAAGACAATGTTGCATTTACAATGTTCTACGTGTTTCGGCCAAAAACTGCATGTGTCGAGATGTATATATTTCTAAGAATATAAAAAAATAAACACATTCTTTTATAAATCTCCTTATATGTGCGATCTCACACATTACATTAAAACTTCAATGTACGTCTATTAATGTAAAACAAAAAAGGCAAAAATCTTAATATAATTAATAACTGTAAAGATAAATTAACCCCATTCTAGGCCCGAGGTGTTCAGAGGGTTCCAGGAAAGTAAGGTTCCCAGAATACATGACAATGGCCCAGGATGGTGGTAAGGCTGTCAGCCTTACGCATCGGCCGCTTTACCCCCAGGAAATACTCCTGCTACTCATTTCTGTTAGAGGCTGAGTCGAACCCAGGGCCATAGTGCGATCGGAAGTTTTATGTCAATGAAAAATTCCAATGACACCATCTGGAATAGAACCAGCGACCTTCCTATTTGTAGCAGAGGACCTTAAGCACTGTACTACCGCGGTCCCCATTTAATAACTGTAAATGTGTTAATATAAAGGTTTCAAACTCACACATAGGATAAGACAAAAAAAAAATGAGGAGAAATTCAACCTAGAAAATTAAGGCCCAGAATGGGAGTAGAGGTATAGCTCTACTTTTTTTTTTAACCCCAGCACTAGACAGGGGTGGGCGGTCCAAGCCACGCCCTGGCCGTTTTACCTACGGAAAAGATGCCAGGTACGAATTGCACAGGAGAGTGGGTGGATACCAGGGCCGGTGTGGACAGGTGCGGAAATTCTCGCCCCCACCGGGATTCGATCCCCGGTCCGTCCAGCCGTAGCAAGTCTGAGCTATTCCGGCTTGCTATAGGAAACGACATAACAAAATTTGTTTTTCGTCTTTTTAATCTTTATATTGAAATAAGCCCTGATTATGGAGCGTGTGTGCCGACACATGTAGCGTGCTGTAAACATAATACTTTTTCAAATATATTTACAGTCCTTTTGATGGTTTTTTCATTTAATTGGAAATACGTATTCTACTTCGCTACGTGCTGCAAAATCATGATAATGTTTATTAAAGAATACTATCAGCTGACACATGCATATGGACAATAGTGTAACTGCACACTAAAGCACATCAGAATAAGGAAATAATTAGAAGGAGGTTAGCAAAAGTAGAGTTTAGTTTCCCAAGAATTAGCAACCGAAGCCCGGAAATCAGCTGTAAATGTCGCAGGTACAGCTTGCTTAGGCAGCACTTAATGTGAGCGTAAAGAAAACCTGAAGAACTAAACGACCTGGGGGGGGAGGGGGGGCAAAGAGGGAGGGTTAATATAATTTCAAGACAAACCTAGGAAAACGGACAAAGCATGAAGGTAGGGCAATCGATTAATCGCACAGTTCCGTGCGGCCTGCAGTTGGCCACACACACACACTGGGGCAATGGCCATTACAAAGTATTGCTAACAATACATGCATGCATTGTGTTTCTCGGAACAAGAGTGAGAATGATTGGCCCGCAAGCTCGATGCGTGACGGCTACAGACGTGTTACACGCATTGCTAATGTCACGGTAAGTAGAAAGATGCCACCGCCCCTGGCCTGCTCTAAACAGCGTAAAATTGTACTGCAATGATTCGCGTACAAGATGCTTCCGTATTCTAATCGGTTTCTCACTTCATTTCTTCAGGTTTTCAACTTATACTTAGGTTAACGGGACAGGCCTGTTTGCTTAATTTTGACAATGACGTGCTACTGGCGACCGAGCACCAGTAAATGTATTGAAAATTGAAATACCACTTGAGAAACTGATCTGGTGTTTGAGTATGTATGTTACACATTATAATATGCTTACTTATATAGCTTGTGAACGGGGTAGCTCAGTCGGTATAGCGACTGACTACGGGATGGACGGTCCGGAATCGAATCCCGGTGGGGACGAGATTTTCCGCCCGTCCAGACAGGCCCTGGGGCCCACCCTGTTTCCTGTAAAATTGGTACCGGGTCTTTCCCGGGGGTAGGGGAGGCCGGAGTGTGAGGCTGACCTCCACCCCATCTAGTGCCGAGGTCCTGGAAAGAGTAGAGTTATACCTCTACTCACCCTAAGGGCCTTCGTGGCCTATAAAAAGGGTGAAACCTACCTACTTATATACTTTAGGCCAAGATCACGTCCACTAATCATTAGTAACTATATGTAAACTACAGGTACATAATTTCCTTTTGTACTTCTGATATATATATATATATACATACATACATACATATATACAGCCTGACTGAGGGTGTTTGAGAACAGGGTGTTGAGGAGAGTATTTGGGCCTAACAGGGACGAGGTAACAGGGGAATGGAGAAAATTATATAATGAGGAGCTTATGGATCTTTACTCCTTACCCAATAATGTGCGGGTGGTAAAATCGAGAAGAATGAGATGGGCGGGGCATGTAGCGCGTATGGGGGAGGGAAGAGTTGTGCACAGGGTTCTAGTGGGGAAACCTGAGGGAAAGAGATCACTGGGGAGACCCAGACGTAGATGAGAAGATAATATTAAGATGGATCTTCGGGAAGCGGGAGGGGGTGGAGACTGGATGGAGCTGGCTCAGGATAGGGACAGGTGGCGGGTACTTGTGAATACGGTGATGAATTTTCGGGTTCCATAAAGTGCGGGGAATTTCTTGACTAACTGCAGAATCAGTTAGCTTCTCAAGAAGGACTCTGCTCCATGGAGTAAGTATATACAGCCTGATGATAGCGACTTGACGGCCAAAGTATGTAGCTGCCATATGCAATTGCTACAGCGAAGTTGTGCACTGATGGGCTGTATTTCTTCCTGTATTATATATTAGAGAAACATAACGGGGATAACATGCCTTAAGAAAAAAAAGTATAAGACATTTCCGCCCACGCAGAACTGACTAATATCTGGAATTCTCATAGAACAGATGATGATGAAGTCATTTGATACATGTTAATTAGGTAAGGAGTAAGATATAAAATTGCTTACCAATAAACTTCTTTTGAAGGAGATGGCTACAATAAAGGTATGAGAAACCGAGTGTGCAGACGTGTTGCTAATATTGTGTGCTGAGAGTTGTGTCTTTTTGTACTTGTGTGATAACCAGAGAAGAATATGAAGAACATCCTTCTTTATTTGACAACATCTCTCCCTCCAAATTATGTTGCGTCAAATGTTTAAATTTTGGCTAGTTATTAAATAAAAATGACATTAATTCAACATTCGCTACCTAATTTAAGGCGCTGTCTCGAAATTTGACTTGGAATGACTGAAGAAAGCCGTGAAAATTTGTCCGGATTTAGGTGACTAAGATTTTTAGTCCCCATCCCCACCTCACTCAAGAATAATAATGAGGTGTTTTAAAACTTTAGCCAAATTTTTCGAAAAACGTAAACAACAGAATATTTTACTAAGAAATAATAAAAATACGCATGCGTACATTGATAAATTCGTTAGCGCTCCACACGGACAGCGAGTAAGAGATTGGTGGGGCATGTTGCAGGTTCGGACGTCAGACGAGTATCGTACGGAACCTGTACGGAGCCTGTATGTCTATCCGTCCATCCATCCGCATGGTACAACTCGGCGCAAACTGGACGGATTTCCATTTTATTTCATGATTCTGTCAAGAATAACGGGTACTTGACATGAAGACTTACATACATTTATGATGATCTCTCGTTCATTCTTTCTTAGAATGAGAATTGCTTCAGATCAAATTTGTAGAGAAAATCAGAACACACTTTTTATACAATAACTTTTTTTTTTCGAAAATCGTGCCATTTGTGAGATAATGCGGGAAAATATGGTACAGCCGGGAAAACCACAGATGACAATACGGCGCATGTGCATTGCGTGCTGGATACCCAAGGCTACAAACATACATTCAGAATAGGTAATATTATTATTTTTTTTTTTGCGGCAACAGTGGCTACTCGAAAACGCCTCAATGTTACTTTATATGCAATTGCCTGTCTTTTTATCTCACAAACAGCTGCAATTATTTCCCCACACAACGTTAACTGATTGGTTTTTTCAACCGAAGAGGAGAGTGTTTACTGCACGGTACGAAATGAATAATTTAATATCATCCGAGTTAATCTTGATCTTAAAAGTGTTAATAGACATCAAACTATATCTTATGCAAACCGAGTTTTAGATTTGAAATTAATGGAACTAATGTGTCAACTAAAGATTGAACTGGCTGTGATCGGACTATTGAAAATGGTCATTACATGAGATCATTGCATTACATGGGTGTAGAACTCGGCCACTTACTGAGCTGGAAGAATATAAACTGATAGTGATATTCGAACGGCTTTCGATGAAGCAAGAAAGGTTCGGGGAAAAATACATGACGTGGAGATACACTCTGTGTAAAACTGGACTGCCATGATCACGATGTTCTGACATATGACGCAATATGCCACAGTAAACAGGTATCAACGCTTCGGAGAAAACTTCTGCCTCCATCTCCAGGACAGAAAAGAACTGAGCTCTGGTCTCTACATCCCAGTATTACGGACAGTGAACTGGCAAGCTTGAGTGCTTGATTTGAATATACGGATATAATGCAGCGCATTAGGCGAGATTTGAAAATGTTGAAACAAGCAAAAATGGGCAAACTTTGAATGCCGAGGTGTTACTCATTTTTCAAGTATATAAACTTTGTTAGAAGACGTACTTATTACAACTTCCGAACGTAAGACGCAGAGTAGCAACAGGCACGAATGCTGGTCGTATTCTGCAGTGCAGCGTAGCAAAAGTGACATCTGTGTTCTACAGGCCGTTGAGTGCTGCGGAAACAGTGTCCCGCTCCAGTGGCCGACGTCTGTGGGTTCGAACACCGATCATGATACTAGTGGTTTATGCTCTGAAAATCGCGTGACGCCGCAAAAATACGCATTTATGGCCGCTAAGCAAGACGAATTCAGCTATAAGAAAAATCGATTTAGAAATTCCACGCCTACGAAGTCCGTCTAATCCACCAGATCCTGAGTTTTTGATAATAATAATAATCATCACAGATTATACTGACAGAATGAGGTAAGTCGCACACAGTTTTCAAGAGACTGCAAAAAGGGAAACGTGCTTGCACTCCGCGCGGAGCATAGCCATACGCTACCGTCTGTTCACAGCCCTGTACAGCCGTTGTAATGACTTAAGCCCCACACATTGTATACTCCGATGCATTTTGCGGAAATCCCACGCGCTGCCGTGGCCTAAATACTGCGCCGACGTAATGCAACATTTGTTACTGAGTTACACGTGCCTCTTGAACTGGCGAGCGTGCTGAGACACAGGTATTTCGAAGACTACCGTCTTCTCGGATGTGACTCCGTGCTGTCTGGCAGAAAAACACCGATGTTTCGGAGGAAAAAATGCCTCCACATGTAGTCTAACCATAAGGAAATACACCCGTGTCGAGTTACTGGTCTTCCATCGGGTGCCTCCCCGGGTGGCGGATAAGGGAACGCTCGCCAGATATGGAGGGTACCGGGGAAATAAAATACCCGGGGCAGACCAAAACCAGTGCCGCTGCCTTGCGGTTGACAGAGGGATCTGTAAAGGCTAGAGGAAGAAAACCTCGAAAAAAAATCACCTGGTCCTCCAGGTTGGGAGTTTTGAACGCGGCAACAAGCGTTAGATTTGCATAAAACACAAAGATTTTATCGACTATCTGGGCTACTGTTAGCTTCATAAGAAGAAATCTGCTCTACGAAGTTATTATTATTATTATTATTAAATAAATGTATTAATTCAACCGTCTTTACCCAATACACACAATAACAGTAGCAATTATTACAACTACTCAACTAAGCAACATGTTTCGGCCTTATTCGGCCATCATCAGGCTTACAAAACAGTCGTGTTAATCAAGGTACATTCAGTAGCTTTTACCTATGGGATCCCATGGTTTACAATAGTAATAATTGCAAATGTTATAGTATGTATTGTATAAAGACGGTTTAATTAACACATTTGTTTACGTATACACAACGGGTTGGAAACTATCCAATTTAGATATTATTATTATTATTATTAATTACTTTTACGCATGGTACGTAAAATTTTTTGCCTGAAACAAACCATGTTTCTAAGGTACCTAGCATTAGAGCTATTCTTTATTTACGATTCATGGTACATGTAATGTTATTTCCCATGACAAACGTTCGGTGCTTTTACATTAATGCTTTCCAGAGTGCATGTGCAGTGCCCAATATGACTGTTTTCTGTAGTTTCTTGATTTCGTGCTTCATCGAGTTTGAGATGAGTACAGTTGCTTCTATTATTATTATTATTATTATTATTATTATCATCATCATCATCATCATATCATCATCATCATCACCATCATCATCATCATCATCATTATGCATTGTGTCACCTTTTATTAACCTGTATTTATTACTTTATATTTATGGATAGAACTGTTATTTACGTATCAGGCAAATAGAGTACTTTTGGAGTTCAGTTTACGTCACCACAATTTCTTACGCACTTTGCAAGGCAAGTTGATGTGAAAGTCGCGCATAAAGTGAAGGCCAGGAAAGTGAAATTTGCCTTCATTACGGGGCATAACAGACCGAGGTGCTTGTAAACTCTGCAGTGGTTCGTGTCTCTCTACAGTATGCAGGAATGTATTTAGAATTGCAATAGTTTTTGAAGAGAGATAATTTTCATTTGCAAACATTTTTGTTTTGCTGGATTTTTTAAGCCACTCTAATAATGCGTCGATTAATAACAAATGAAATATAAGTTGAATTGCAAGGTGTTATGATACGCTTACCTTCTTATTGGAGCTAAGTTCTACTGTTCCCTCTCTTGTCATAAAAATGGGAAAAGAAGGAAGGAATATAAGAAGAAAGAAAGAAATATTCTTGTGGAAAACACAAGTACAGCGGACATGCTGAAAGAGAAGAATGAGATGGAGGAACGATAATCTGTGACTGAATCTTGGATTGGCTGTGATGGAATGAACTGCAGATTGCCTCGTGAACCTGTACAATGGAAAGATTTTGTAGTAGCGGTACTGAATCACCGAAGATTTAATTTTAAAACACCTAGTTGTGCGCGTACTCACTGATAATTCAACTTTATAATGTACAGCTCAGTGTCTGTGGAGCTGAGAGGTATGGAGTGACAGCAAGATGGGAAGAATTGCAGTATGCGGTACTTCGGAATATTACAAGGCTGAGCAAATTGAAGAGGATACGTCGGGCGAGACAAGCAGCAGGACAGAAGAGACGAGAAATGCTTAACCCTTTGACGTCTAACGACGACTATAGTGGTCGTACCGAACCGCTACCCTCTAAATGTTGCATTTTATATATTTATTCAACAAATATAGGTAATGAATATTTTAAACATGGTATATACTCTCCGTTTTTTCCTCTTCAAAATGCAGTTTGTTTCATAAATGTAACGTATTTGGTTCCTGTATTATTCACATTTTATATACAGTGTGTGCTAAAATAAAAAAAAAATTATTCCGGCACCAAAAGATTAAACAGACAAATACCATATATTCTCGAATCTAATCCGCACCAGTTTTACAGTTTCAGAGGGCTAAAAAATCAGATGCGGATTAGAATCGCGTGCGGATTAGATTCGCAGTCGTGAGCTGGATTTTGGAAAAATGGTAGAGCCGCTGTACGTGCCGTATGAACAATACAATACAATAATTTATTATTTTATTTATTATTTATAATATTATATAATATAATTTATTATTCATTGCATTGGTAACATCCAATATTATTCAGTCTGCCTTGTAGGCAAGGGTGCGGTTGAAGGAAAGGTGCGGATTAGAACCGGGAACTAACCTTTTTTACATTTAAGAAATCGGCAAAAACTAGTGCGGATTAGATTCGGGCGCGGATTAGATTCGAGAATATATGGTATTAATCTTAAATAACAAGAAGTTGCATGAACCAGTAATGCACGCAAGTCATTGCAACTTTCGATACAAATCGATCGTGGAAAGGAGGTAAAACAATCTTCGTGCTCCACTCGAAATGGTATATGTGCAAAAGTCTATCAGATGCTTTCCTCTCTCTCTCTCTCTCTCTCTCTCTCTTGTTTCTGCTCTGAAAATCGCATAATGTGGTTTTGTAGAATGCACTAGACCATAAGCCAATCAGACAAACCGATACGGCTAACACTTAAACTTCTAGAATCGTCTGTCACTTGGCTGCGAAGGCAAGAAATAACAGATTAGACATTTTGTTGTTTTCTCTTGTGTCGCTGGAAGCCATCGGTCCGCATCCACGATCAAACACTCGCAGCATTTAATTAATATACTTGGAACCTTCAATTAAATGCTTCGACTCGTGCCTGTCACAAATTAAAACTTGCGCTCCGTAAATATTAGGAACATATTTAAAGTACAGCGTGTTCGCACGCTGTGAGAATTTGAAATAGTGCGAAGAAAACACATTAATGAATCTCATATTATGCGCAAAATTTGAAAAAATAACTGCCAATCCAAAAGTAATAAACTCGTCAGACCAGCTTTCATCATCAATGGGGAGAAAGTGCATTCTAATTAGGCGCCTGTTGCTACTGCTATTCCTTCAGTGTAGTCGCAGGATGTTGTTTTATGCAGTTCTTCAGGCAGTGTAGCACATTAATTAATATAACTGTCATTAATGCAACTTTTATAGTTTACTTATTTTATCATGCTTAAAAATTGCCTTTTAATCTTTTGGCGCCAGAATTATTTTTTTTTAATTTTAGCACATCCTGTATATAAAATTTGAATTAAACAGGAACCAAATACATTAGAATTAAGAAACAAACTGCATTTTGAAGAGAAAAAAACGGAGAGTATATATCATGTTTAAAATATTCAGTATCTATATTTGTTGAATAAATATATAAAATGCAACGTTTAGAGGTTAGCGGTGC
>Ga0123355_10011650_pt1 | contig 13568 bp, 7 predicted proteins | sample TergutEmb28metaG_3_FD_89872 | JGI IMG/M metagenome (GOLD analysis project Ga0123355, IMG submission 89872) | Embiratermes neotenicus P1 segment gut microbial communities from Petit-Saut dam, French Guiana - Emb289 P1 | ecosystem: Host-associated > Arthropoda: Insects > Digestive system > Gut ...
CCAACCTGACAAATCGGCAGTAGCTGAACACAGCTTCAATCAAGATCACATCATCAGATTACAAGAAACCAAACTCCTCTCCACAAAAACCGGCTACATGGATCGTCTCATCAGAGAAGCCATCGAAATAGAGATGCATCCAAACAACATTAACAGAGATGGGGGCTTCAATCTCAGCAAATCTTGGAAACCACTGCTTCATAAACTCAAATAGAGGAGACAGCCATCCAGTACACAACAGTAATCCCACCTGCACACACACTTATATACACCCTCCCCCCTCCACTACCTGCTGGACTTCTACCCGCCCCGTACGGGCACACTATTTCCTATTGGCTCTGCCACTTCCTCGCTCTAACTCATGTAGGTATAAATACCCCACACAATCTATCCACTGACATACTTCTTTCACCTGCCTAGGAAGATGGAACCGACAGTGAGTTCCGAAACGTCGGCAGTTAAAACTCAGACGCCGGGGAATTACCTTAAAAGAAACAAATTACATTTAGAACACGGCGAAAGCTTAAAAACAAGGTTTTCTAGGACTACTTAAGCTCGAAGATGAAAGCACTACGCTACTCCGAAACGTCGTTACCATTTACCAACTGATACAGTGTAACATGCCGGAAGAATCGAATGTTCACCAACGACCAGTATCTCGTTTCCCAGCCACTCATGGCGTTACAGCTATTTGGGTCATCCCTTTGCGTGGAATTTAGAAAGTCACTAACAACATATTAAGGGTATTAATTATTTCCCTCTGACCAATAGTGTCATAATATTAAAAATGTTAATAATGTTGTTGGTTTGCTGCTCTAGAACAGTGTTTCTCAACCGCCGGGCCGCGGCCCGGTACCGGTCCCTGGCATCAATTATACCGGGCAGCGAGAGGTTCTCCTGGAATTTGTCATTTTTAGTTTTCTAAGCAATTTTCATGAATAAATGTTTTATAGTGGAAATATTCTGAGGAGAGAAATATTCTTGAATGTATCGAAAAACTCAGACCCAGATGCTGGCCTGAGGAAACTACAATATGCCACAAGATTTCATTAGTCCAGTGATTGATAACTAATTTAAATGTAATTTTGTATTTGTCGACATGCCACACCGTATACATAAGTGTAGACCTACTAATACTCTTTATGATTATGTCATAATTATTAATACTTATGTTAGTTTAATTTATGAACTTAAAAAAATGAAAATCTGTAAATCTGTTGTGACCGGGCCCTCGTATTATGAACAAAGAATTTACCGGGCCACGGTCTCACAAAGGTTGAGAAACACTGCTCTAGAAGAACACAGGGCGGGAGGGCAGTTGCATATAATGGCGCGTGGCGCGATACGGATAGGCGATTACTTTGCTGGCATTGTCAAAGAATCGTTGTTGTGAAGTTACGTCATCTGTTCAGATTCGTTTCGCGCCAGTAACGAGCTGAGAAAGGTTAAAGATCGGTCGCTGGTCACATCCTGCGGAAGAATACATTGTGTGACCTGTCGACTGTCAGTTCCACTGAGTCCGGTTGCACCAAACAGGTGCGGTTGTCCTTCCTGATGTGTCTGTAACCATATATACAGTAGGTGGGAGTAACTTTGCGTTAACCATGCGTCAAGACCGGTAGTTGTCATGAAGGAGTATAGGGGGAGTAAAGGTATAGCTCCACTCATTCTCATCTTCGATTCTAGATGCAGGGGACGGTTCCATTATGTGTGTTCATGATGACGATACTGAAAAGGAACGTGGTGCATTTCGTGCGTAAGGATTGCATATTAAGAGAAGTAGATTACTGTAACAAGTAGCCAGTATATCTCGTTGTGCTGAGTTGCAGCTTTGCTTACGTCATTGGCTATGAAACTCGTAAAAACGGGCGCTGAAGGAAAAAGACGTGTTCTGCAGACACGCACTAGCGTCTCCCAACCAGACAACTTTTCCTCCACCATTTTAGCATAAAGCTGAATGAGCTGGCACATTCAGTGTACGTGCTGCTGTTTTGTTCGTCTCCAACCGTCGCCCTATTCACCCTTGTATTCCTGCTCCTTTGTTTAACAACAACATCGTGTATTGCGAGATTTAAGGTTCTCACAGCGGTTTGATTGGGTACTCGAGGGTATTTTGGGATGTACCGCTATGTCATTAGGTAAGTGGTAACCGACGTTTCGAGGGTACCTGGAAAGTTCATCTTCGGGGGTTAAGCTGTGCCCGGCGTGCGTACCCTTGAAGGCTACGACGCCTTGACCCTTCGAGACGCCACTTCTCGACGGACTTGGATGCCTCACTGTCGTGTGTTCTGGACCGCCACAGTTACCTTCCACATTTATCCATTTAATTTATCAGTAATTGTCTTTCCGTGTCGTGCCAAACTATGTTACAGAATTCTGACAGCGCTCTGGATTAAATGGCGAGCATATAAATAAAGGGGCTTTGTAACACAGGTATTTGTAGCGGCTGTTGCAAGGTAATGTGCTTACAGTGTTGTCTGAGTTAAAAGAATGCTTGTGCTTTGAAGATGGCTTATCGTGTGTAGTACAGCGACAGTGTTGCTGTCAGTACCTGGCTGTGTTAGAGGTGACATTTTGCAGAGTGGCGTATATAGAACGTACCGTATCATGAATATGTAAGGGGCTGCTATGTCATGCTGAATTGATGTGACGTGGCTGCCGGTTCGGACGCATCATTTATTGCAGTTGATTATTTCTGCAAATTATATATTTGAATTCTACGGTACATTAATGGACCGAGAAACATATTAGGGTCCGCATTCACACAGCCTGTATGCCATGTTGGATTTCAGTGGTGTTTGTAGTGTAAAATCCTATCTTACTTTTTTTACTCAAATTGTATTGGACTGTTTGCAGCCTGCTGCAGTGCCTAGTCGTGCACATTATGTTTGTGTGCCAGATAATTAGAAGTCACTCTAGAAAGTAGAACAAGTGTAGCCTGTACCTCGGCGTAGCGCGAACGACCTTTTTTTTTCGTTTCTGGGCAATTGTATTGTGTTACACCCATTACTGCCACAGCGGTCTTGGGCTAATCCGGCCGGCAACGAGGAGCTTTGATCTCTGAGAGGAAGGAGGTTGAGAATCACAGAAAGTAACGGCGTTACTTTGTCATAGTCATCATAAGCAGACGGTATGTCACAAGGGCTCCGACCGGAAACCCAAACCAGGATATGCATATTTGCCCGACATTTAGGGTAGCTGAAATGCCCACCCCGCGTCCGTGGATATTATACCGCGTTCATAAGAAAGTTACAGTCCGTAAAATGACTTCCGCCACTAAACAAATTAATGTTCCTTACTAAGAAAGTAAGAGATTTTTTGTTATTCCCTAACGCCTCCACCCAGTGTCTTATTCAATGGAAACGGAACGGCGGTGAGTGAAGCTGACCTCTTACCTCCTCCCTAGAGCCAAGGTCAACGACGTGCTGCACTCTGTGTGTCGCCGCTGTATACTGAATGGTGTATACAGGGTCAGCCCTTTCATGAATAGAGCAGAAGAATTGAACTGCGACCGGAAGTATTCTCTTCATGAATATAGCTGAGGTTAACAAGGTTTTGTAGGAAACCAGGAACTGTATCAACTGCTAACACTTAATCGTTTTTGATCCACACTCGATACCGCCTTCCGTTATGCACGTCCAGCGTCGAGAAATCTGAATGTTAAAAATTTAAAGTGTTTTATTTTGGTTTTTCCTACGCTTCTGACATCTAACGGATGCTTTTGAAATTAGAAGTTTTGGTAATTTATGTAAATTATTTTGGACAACACTGTTGGAATTCCCTATGATAATGTGGCCTGAAAAGTGTTAATAAAGCCTAAATCAGTTAGTTGCATGTTTGTTCATTGAACTCAGACGGTACATGTGAATATGACGAACCGAATTGGAACTGAGACATACTGCAATGTTACAGGAAGAGGTGCCCAAAAAGAGATGAGCTCTCTTATGCCAAAACAGCCCCCCCCCTCCCCGCCCCTGCGGTGAATGCGGGTAGCCTTAGCTTACACACAGCAATCGGTGGTACACAACACACACTGCCGGCCGCCGTTGGCAAAGGTAGACGCAGTGGGAGTCTGTTGGCGAGGGGATGCCGTCATTGCGAGAGTCGCTGCTTATGTCGCGCTTGTTGGCTCCAGCAGTTCGTTTTCGTCTCCGCATTGTTCTTCTGATGAAATTTAACGCACCAAGTGGTTTTTGAGATTTTGACATTTCGCCACATTGGCGTAGCACACTTGTAGTTGCAGCAGCGCGGTGTTTGTCGCACGGAAATGGGACAAAGAACACGGAAATGCGGCTTAAAACACGCTGGCACATTACTCTTACACTGTAGCATCTGTAGAGGGTCGGGAATGTTAGAATTTGCTAATAATCTGGTATTATTTGGAACTATCTACTTGATGAGCTATTTTACCTCGTGTAAAAAGTGATTAGAATTAGTTAAGCATAATAGTTGAAGGTACTTCTAACTTGTGAACATCTGACACGACTTGAGCTTTGACCTGACACCGGTGACCGATTCTGTCCCCGAAACGCAGTGTAATGTTTGTTAACACGGGCCCATGGAGGCACGGTCATAGAATGAAAGCACATGTAATTTACCGTCGTCAGAATTTTGCAGAAGTACTTTTGTTTTCGTCTCTCAGCCTTCGCGTTTATGAAAGTTGTCCAATGTGTGTGTGTGTGTGTGTGTGTGTGTGTATATATATATATATATATATATATATATATATATATATATATGGTCGGTTTCGTGTTGTCCACTTTGCCGACAATTGCAAAGTGGAACTGTTGACTGGAAAGGGCTACATTTAACTGAAACTTAACTAGAGACTACAGTAAGTTGTCATCTAAAGCTGTGACCTTGTAGTAAGCAAATACAGTTTCAGCCAGTTTAACACAAGCTATATTAGTGTTTCAGCCGGTCCCAGTTGCCGCGCGATGTAAGGCGTAGGTCTGCGGCCGCTGTCCTGCTGAGAACGTGGGTTCGAATTCCACCCGGGGGCATGGATGTTTGTCTATTGTGAGTGTTGTGTGTTGTCAGGTAGAGGTCTCTACGACGGGCTGATCACTCGTCCAGAGGAGTCCTACCGACTGTGATGCGTCGTTGTGTATGATCTAGAAACCTCGAGAATGGGGAGGCCGTGGCCCGCGTTGGGCCGCAGCGCCACAGGGAAAGAAATAGTAGTGTTTCAGAGTTACTGTGTTAGTGAAACACAATCTACTGGTCGGTTTAGGATGGATCATCGAGTGTCTGTGTCAACGCATGGTGGTAGTTTCGCTATACCAGTAGAAACCGTTATAATGATAATGGTAAGAGTGATGACACCACATTGCAGTCACCAGTCGGATCGTGGTCACGTAGTTCTAGTATTCTACAGGACTATTCAAACTGATTGTCGAGGTACAATTGTTCAGCGGCAATTCCGCACCAAATTCGGGAAACAACCACCATCTGACAATTCCATTCCAAGGTGATACACACAGTTTCAAGAGACAGGGTGCGTGTGTATCCTGGAATCAGAACCGCCATTGAAACCATCACCACTGACATGGGGAACGAACTCGATTATCGTGTTGATGTTTGTAGAATCACAAAGGGTGCACATATAGAGCACCTGTAAGGTATGTAATAAAAACTTGGAGTGTTGTTCTATTAAACTTTTGGCGCCGGAATTATTTTTTTAAAATTTAGCACACCCTGTATATAAAATGTGAATAAAACAGGAACCAAATACGTTAGAATAATGAAACAAACTGCATTCTGAAGAGAAAAAAACGGAGAGTTTATTCCGTGTTTAAAATATTCAGTACCTATATTTGTTGAATAAATATATAAAATGCAACGTTTAGAGGTTAGCGGTGCGGTACGACCACTAAATGGGTCGTTAGGCGTCAAAGGGTTAAATAAAAAATACATATACTCCTATTTAAAGTGTATTGTGTATGGCAAGATGTTAAAACCCCGATAATCATTTTGAATAACCCTGTATTTAGGTTAGGTGTCGAATCCAGTAGCGATCGATTATATTCCTGTTGACAGTAGCCCATTACTATTTGTTGTCATTGCAAACTTGTGTCGAAGCTTGCTACAGATAATCTCTTGCACGCAAAAACAACTCAGCGGTGAAGGTTCAAATCCTTTGTCAACAGGGCGAGGCTACACTAGCGCCACAGCCGTTCAGTTGCTAAAACAATGTGGATCTGTTGTAAAGTATCAGATTCCCCGTGCGTCTCCGTAACTTGCAGTTGGCCCAGTGCACGCCAAGGCGGTCGGTTTTGGAACGCAGCTAGATTGCTGTTCCTCATGCCTTGGCTGCTTGACATGCGAGTAAAGAGATCCAGTATCCATTTAACAGGAGGCTAGCTGGGCCTCTGATTCAGTCTGGCCTTTCTGGAAATGAGTACCTTGTCGAGAATCGAACGACAGTTTCCCATTTCTCCGGTGTGTGGCCTAATCTTTGTGCTAAATCATCTCACCTTCCCATTTTATATCGTTGTAAAAATTAAGCTTGTGTCTTAGTCATGACTCTTAAACATTAATTGTGGAGAGCGGTTTGACCGTAACTTTACTTGGCGATTTTAAGCTCATGGTTCCGTGCATCGTAATTCAATGTTAATAAAAATCCAACCACATGCAGCTGTATGCAGATATTTATTTACTGCAAAGCTACTCTACATGTCTCGGGTGTCACAGCACCCATCATCAGGAGTACTAAAAACTGTAACCGCAGCCTCCGGTACAGGTCATAATACTGGTACAGCTACTTCCCTGCAACGTGGTCCGATCGGACCACGTTGCAGGGAAGTAGCTGTACCAGTATTATGACCTGTACCGGAGGCTGCGGTTACAGTTTTTAGTACTCCTGATGATGGGTGCTGTGACACCCGAGACATGTAGAGTAGCTTTGCAGTAAATAAATATCTGCATACAGCTGCATGTGGTTGGATTTTTATTAACATTGAATTACGATGCACGGAACCATGAGCTTAAAATCGCCAAGTAAAGTTACGGTCAAACCGCTCTCCACAATTAATGTTTAAGAGTCATGACTAAGACACAAGCTTAATTTTTACAACGATATAAAATGGGAAGGTGAGATGATTTAGCACAAAGATTAGGCCACACACCGGAGAAATGGGAAACTGTCGTTCGATTCTCGACAAGGTACTCATTTCCAGAAAGGCCAGACTGAATCAGAGGCCCAGCTAGCCTCCTGTTAAATGGATACTGGATCTCTTTACTCGCATGTCAAGCAGCCAAGGCATGAGGAACAGCAATCTAGCTGCGTTCCAAAACCGACCGCCTTGGCGTGCACTGGGCCAACTGCAAGTTACGGAGACGCACGGGGAATCTGATACTTTACAACAGATCCACATTGTTTTAGCAACTGAACGGCTGTGGCGCTAGTGTAGCCTCGCCCTGTTGACAAAGGATTTGAACCTTCACCGCTGAGTTGTTTTTGCGTGCAAGAGATTATCTGTAGCAAGCTTCGACACAAGTTTGCAATGACAACAAATAGTAATGGGCTACTGTCAACAGGAATATAATCGATCGCTACTGGATTCGACACCTAACCTAAATACAGGGTTATTCAAAATGATTATCGGGGTTTTAACATCTTGCCATACACAATACACTTTAAATAGGAGTATATGTATTTTTTATTTAACCCTTTGACGCCTAACGACCCATTTAGTGGTCGTACCGCACCGCTAACCTCTAAACGTTGCATTTTATATATTTATTCAACAAATATAGGTACTGAATATTTTAAACACGGAATAAACTCTCCGTTTTTTTCTCTTCAGAATGCAGTTTGTTTCATTATTCTAACGTATTTGGTTCCTGTTTTATTCACATTTTATATACAGGGTGTGCTAAATTTTAAAAAAATAATTCCGGCGCCAAAAGTTTAATAGAACAACACTCCAAGTTTTTATTACATACCTTACAGGTGCTCTATATGTGCACCCTTTGTGATTCTACAAACATCAACACGATAATCGAGTTCGTTCCCCATGTCAGTGGTGATGGTTTCAATGGCGGTTCTGATTCCAGGATACACACGCACCCTGTCTCTTGAAACTGTGTGTATCACCTTGGAATGGAATTGTCAGATGGTGGTTGTTTCCCGAATTTGGTGCGGAATTGCCGCTGAACAATTGTACCTCGACAATCAGTTTGAATAGTCCTGTAGAATACTAGAACTACGTGACCACGATCCGACTGGTGACTGCAATGTGGTGTCATCACTCTTACCATTATCATTATAACGGTTTCTACTGGTATAGCGAAACTACCACCATGCGTTGACACAGACACTCGATGATCCATCCTAAACCGACCAGTAGATTGTGTTTCACTAACACAGTAACTCTGAAACACTACTATTTCTTTCCCTGTGGCGCTGCGGCCCAACGCGGGCCACGGCCTCCCCATTCTCGAGGTTTCTAGATCATACACAACGACGCATCACAGTCGGTAGGACTCCTCTGGACGAGTGATCAGCCCGTCGTAGAGACCTCTACCTGACAACACACAACACTCACAATAGACAAACATCCATGCCCCCGGGTGGAATTCGAACCCACGTTCTCAGCAGGACAGCGGCCGCAGACCTACGCCTTACATCGCGCGGCAACTGGGACCGGCTGAAACACTAATATAGCTTGTGTTAAACTGGCTGAAACTGTATTTGCTTACTACAAGGTCACAGCTTTAGATGACAACTTACTGTAGTCTCTAGTTAAGTTTCAGTTAAATGTAGCCCTTTCCAGTCAACAGTTCCACTTTGCAATTGTCGGCAAAGTGGACAACACGAAACCGACCATATATATATATATATATATATATATATATATATATATATATACACACACACACACACACACACACACACATTGGACAACTTTCATAAACGCGAAGGCTGAGAGACGAAAACAAAAGTACTTCTGCAAAATTCTGACGACGGTAAATTACATGTGCTTTCATTCTATGACCGTGCCTCCATGGGCCCGTGTTAACAAACATTACACTGCGTTTCGGGGACAGAATCGGTCACCGGTGTCAGGTCAAAGCTCAAGTCGTGTCAGATGTTCACAAGTTAGAAGTACCTTCAACTATTATGCTTAACTAATTCTAATCACTTTTTACACGAGGTAAAATAGCTCATCAAGTAGATAGTTCCAAATAATACCAGATTATTAGCAAATTCTAACATTCCCGACCCTCTACAGATGCTACAGTGTAAGAGTAATGTGCCAGCGTGTTTTAAGCCGCATTTCCGTGTTCTTTGTCCCATTTCCGTGCGACAAACACCGCGCTGCTGCAACTACAAGTGTGCTACGCCAATGTGGCGAAATGTCAAAATCTCAAAAACCACTTGGTGCGTTAAATTTCATCAGAAGAACAATGCGGAGACGAAAACGAACTGCTGGAGCCAACAAGCGCGACATAAGCAGCGACTCTCGCAATGACGGCATCCCCTCGCCAACAGACTCCCACTGCGTCTACCTTTGCCAACGGCGGCCGGCAGTGTGTGTTGTGTACCACCGATTGCTGTGTGTAAGCTAAGGCTACCCGCATTCACCGCAGGGGCGGGGAGGGGGGGGGCTGTTTTGGCATAAGAGAGCTCATCTCTTTTTGGGCACCTCTTCCTGTAACATTGCAGTATGTCTCAGTTCCAATTCGGTTCGTCATATTCACATGTACCGTCTGAGTTCAATGAACAAACATGCAACTAACTGATTTAGGCTTTATTAACACTTTTCAGGCCACATTATCATAGGGAATTCCAACAGTGTTGTCCAAAATAATTTACATAAATTACCAAAACTTCTAATTTCAAAAGCATCCGTTAGATGTCAGAAGCGTAGGAAAAACCAAAATAAAACACTTTAAATTTTTAACATTCAGATTTCTCGACGCTGGACGTGCATAACGGAAGGCGGTATCGAGTGTGGATCAAAAACGATTAAGTGTTAGCAGTTGATACAGTTCCTGGTTTCCTACAAAACCTTGTTAACCTCAGCTATATTCATGAAGAGAATACTTCCGGTCGCAGTTCAATTCTTCTGCTCTATTCATGAAAGGGCTGACCCTGTATACACCATTCAGTATACAGCGGCGACACACAGAGTGCAGCACGTCGTTGACCTTGGCTCTAGGGAGGAGGTAAGAGGTCAGCTTCACTCACCGCCGTTCCGTTTCCATTGAATAAGACACTGGGTGGAGGCGTTAGGGAATAACAAAAAATCTCTTACTTTCTTAGTAAGGAACATTAATTTGTTTAGTGGCGGAAGTCATTTTACGGACTGTAACTTTCTTATGAACGCGGTATAATATCCACGGACGCGGGGTGGGCATTTCAGCTACCCTAAATGTCGGGCAAATATGCATATCCTGGTTTGGGTTTCCGGTCGGAGCCCTTGTGACATACCGTCTGCTTATGATGACTATGACAAAGTAACGCCGTTACTTTCTGTGATTCTCAACCTCCTTCCTCTCAGAGATCAAAGCTCCTCGTTGCCGGCCGGATTAGCCCAAGACCGCTGTGGCAGTAATGGGTGTAACACAATACAATTGCCCAGAAACGAAAAAAAAAGGTCGTTCGCGCTACGCCGAGGTACAGGCTACACTTGTTCTACTTTCTAGAGTGACTTCTAATTATCTGGCACACAAACATAATGTGCACGACTAGGCACTGCAGCAGGCTGCAAACAGTCCAATACAATTTGAGTAAAAAAAGTAAGATAGGATTTTACACTACAAACACCACTGAAATCCAACATGGCATACAGGCTGTGTGAATGCGGACCCTAATATGTTTCTCGGTCCATTAATGTACCGTAGAATTCAAATATATAATTTGCAGAAATAATCAACTGCAATAAATGATGCGTCCGAACCGGCAGCCACGTCACATCAATTCAGCATGACATAGCAGCCCCTTACATATTCATGATACGGTACGTTCTATATACGCCACTCTGCAAAATGTCACCTCTAACACAGCCAGGTACTGACAGCAACACTGTCGCTGTACTACACACGATAAGCCATCTTCAAAGCACAAGCATTCTTTTAACTCAGACAACACTGTAAGCACATTACCTTGCAACAGCCGCTACAAATACCTGTGTTACAAAGCCCCTTTATTTATATGCTCGCCATTTAATCCAGAGCGCTGTCAGAATTCTGTAACATAGTTTGGCACGACACGGAAAGACAATTACTGATAAATTAAATGGATAAATGTGGAAGGTAACTGTGGCGGTCCAGAACACACGACAGTGAGGCATCCAAGTCCGTCGAGAAGTGGCGTCTCGAAGGGTCAAGGCGTCGTAGCCTTCAAGGGTACGCACGCCGGGCACAGCTTAACCCCCGAAGATGAACTTTCCAGGTACCCTCGAAACGTCGGTTACCACTTACCTAATGACATAGCGGTACATCCCAAAATACCCTCGAGTACCCAATCAAACCGCTGTGAGAACCTTAAATCTCGCAATACACGATGTTGTTGTTAAACAAAGGAGCAGGAATACAAGGGTGAATAGGGCGACGGTTGGAGACGAACAAAACAGCAGCACGTACACTGAATGTGCCAGCTCATTCAGCTTTATGCTAAAATGGTGGAGGAAAAGTTGTCTGGTTGGGAGACGCTAGTGCGTGTCTGCAGAACACGTCTTTTTCCTTCAGCGCCCGTTTTTACGAGTTTCATAGCCAATGACGTAAGCAAAGCTGCAACTCAGCACAACGAGATATACTGGCTACTTGTTACAGTAATCTACTTCTCTTAATATGCAATCCTTACGCACGAAATGCACCACGTTCCTTTTCAGTATCGTCATCATGAACACACATAATGGAACCGTCCCCTGCATCTAGAATCGAAGATGAGAATGAGTGGAGCTATACCTTTACTCCCCCTATACTCCTTCATGACAACTACCGGTCTTGACGCATGGTTAACGCAAAGTTACTCCCACCTACTGTATATATGGTTACAGACACATCAGGAAGGACAACCGCACCTGTTTGGTGCAACCGGACTCAGTGGAACTGACAGTCGACAGGTCACACAATGTATTCTTCCGCAGGATGTGACCAGCGACCGATCTTTAACCTTTCTCAGCTCGTTACTGGCGCGAAACGAATCTGAACAGATGACGTAACTTCACAACAACGATTCTTTGACAATGCCAGCAAAGTAATCGCCTATCCGTATCGCGCCACGCGCCATTATATGCAACTGCCCTCCCGCCCTGTGTTCTTCTAGAGCAGTGTTTCTCAACCTTTGTGAGACCGTGGCCCGGTAAATTCTTTGTTCATAATACGAGGGCCCGGTCACAACAGATTTACAGATTTTCATTTTTTTAAGTTCATAAATTAAACTAACATAAGTATTAATAATTATGACATAATCATAAAGAGTATTAGTAGGTCTACACTTATGTATACGGTGTGGCATGTCGACAAATACAAAATTACATTTAAATTAGTTATCAATCACTGGACTAATGAAATCTTGTGGCATATTGTAGTTTCCTCAGGCCAGCATCTGGGTCTGAGTTTTTCGATACATTCAAGAATATTTCTCTCCTCAGAATATTTCCACTATAAAACATTTATTCATGAAAATTGCTTAGAAAACTAAAAATGACAAATTCCAGGAGAACCTCTCGCTGCCCGGTATAATTGATGCCAGGGACCGGTACCGGGCCGCGGCCCGGCGGTTGAGAAACACTGTTCTAGAGCAGCAAACCAACAACATTATTAACATTTTTAATATTATGACACTATTGGTCAGAGGGAAATAATTAATACCCTTAATATGTTGTTAGTGACTTTCTAAATTCCACGCAAAGGGATGACCCAAATAGCTGTAACGCCATGAGTGGCTGGGAAACGAGATACTGGTCGTTGGTGAACATTCGATTCTTCCGGCATGTTACACTGTATCAGTTGGTAAATGGTAACGACGTTTCGGAGTAGCGTAGTGCTTTCATCTTCGAGCTTAAGTAGTCCTAGAAAACCTTGTTTTTAAGCTTTCGCCGTGTTCTAAATGTAATTTGTTTCTTTTAAGGTAATTCCCCGGCGTCTGAGTTTTAACTGCCGACGTTTCGGAACTCACTGTCGGTTCCATCTTCCTAGGCAGGTGAAAGAAGTATGTCAGTGGATAGATTGTGTGGGGTATTTATACCTACATGAGTTAGAGCGAGGAAGTGGCAGAGCCAATAGGAAATAGTGTGCCCGTACGGGGCGGGTAGAAGTCCAGCAGGTAGTGGAGGGGGGAGGGTGTATATAAGTGTGTGTGCAGGTGGGATTACTGTTGTGTACTGGATGGCTGTCTCCTCTATTTGAGTTTATGAAGCAGTGGTTTCCAAGATTTGCTGAGATTGAAGCCCCCATCTCTGTTAATGTTGTTTGGATGCATCTCTATTTCGATGGCTTCTCTGATGAGACGATCCATGTAGCCGGTTTTTGTGGAGAGGAGTTTGGTTTCTTGTAATCTGATGATGTGATCTTGATTGAAGCTGTGTTCAGCTACTGCCGATTTGTCAGGTTGG
>Ga0123355_10011651_pt1 | contig 13568 bp, 15 predicted proteins | sample TergutEmb28metaG_3_FD_89872 | JGI IMG/M metagenome (GOLD analysis project Ga0123355, IMG submission 89872) | Embiratermes neotenicus P1 segment gut microbial communities from Petit-Saut dam, French Guiana - Emb289 P1 | ecosystem: Host-associated > Arthropoda: Insects > Digestive system > Gut ...
TGAAAATAAAACGATACGAGGGCAAAAGCGAAGCCGCCCTAATGCCTATTATCTATGAAGAAATGGGGCAAAACGTAACAATAATATCTGTCAAACAACAACCCAGCACGGGTTTGTTTGGTATGTTTAGTAAACCTCGCGTCGTAATAACAGCAGCTTATGATGAAGATGATGATTTTTTAAATTATAATAAATCTCCTTCACTTGACCATGGAGACGCGGCAACATATGCAGCAACCACAACACCAGTTAAAAAAACATCAATTACCCCAACAATAATCCCGCCTCCTGATACAGATAACATGGAAGAAACCATGAATTTGTTACTACAGGAGGCGCGCAAAGCCGCTACTAAAATTGAAGTTGAAAGCAAAAAGCCAAACAAGGGAAATAAGGATAAAAAACCATCTATTGTAACCAGTAATGCAACCGCCCCGCCTGCTATTCAAACAGGAGGTGGCAAATATGAAAATAAAATAGTTCAACTTTTTTATGACACCATGATTTCCCAAGATGTACGCACTGAGGTTGCAGAGTTTATTCTCCAAGAACTTGATGCAATAGATGATTCCGCGCAAGTGGATGTAAAAATGATAATCAAGGCAGTGTATGCCAATGTGGTTGAAATGTTAAAGAATCCTCAACTTATAGACCCTGTCAAAGGGGATCAGCCACAAATTGTTGTATTTATGGGACCAACAGGTGTGGGCAAAACAACAACAATTGCGAAATTATCATCATTATTGACTCTCACCTATGACATGAAAGTAGGGCTTATAACAGCCGACACTTATCGTATCGCCGCTGTAGAGCAATTAAAGACCTATGCAGACATTCTTGGGCTTGATATTCGAGTAGTTTACTCACCTGATGAAATGCCAACACATTTGGAAACATTGGGCGCAAAAAATGATATAATATTTGTAGATACTGCTGGACGTTCACACAAAAATGAAGCAGGTATACAAGAGTTACAATCATTGTTGGAAACAATACCAAATAGTATAAAATACCTAGTAATGAGTGTCACCACCCGTTATGAGGATTTATGTAGAATAGCAGAAGTTTACGACAAGGCAACAGATTTTAGCTTAATTTTCACAAAATTGGACGAGGCAGAGACTTTAGGCTCGTTAATTAACATTTGTAGTCTTGTAGGCAAAAAAGTTTCATATGTAACATTTGGGCAAAATGTCCCTGATGATATGGAATCTGTAAAGCCTGAAAAGATAGCTAAATCAATACTTGGTCTGGCTGGTGGCAGTAGTCAGCCCTATGCGGAAGGCGGAGACCTTTAATGTTAGACCAAGCAAAGCGGTTGCGAGAGCTTATGAGGCAACGAATACCAACAGGCACGCATACCCCCCACCAGCAAGGCGACGAATTTTCCGCATTAGTTATTGCGGTTGCAAGTGGTAAGGGGGGCGTTGGTAAATCTAATTTTTCCACTAATTTGGCAATGCAATTACGCAAAGCAGGAAAGCGTGTAGTAATCATTGATGCAGATTTTGGATTGGCAAATGTGGAGATTTTAATGGGGCTTCACCCCAAATCAAATGTCCTTGATGTCTTAAATGGGAAATCTGATATGTTGTCTGCATTAACAGAAGGTCCGCTGGGTTGTAAGTTGCTTTCAGGAGGGGCAGGAATTTCTTCTCTCACTGATGCAGAACTTACAGATGGGCAACTGTTACGCCTTATAGAAGGATTCGCACAACTTAATTCTATAGCAGATTGTATTATCATTGACACAAGAGCAGGGCTTTCCAATTCGGTTTTAAACTTTATAAAAGCCGCCTCCGAAACAATAGTAGTTACTACACCAGATCCAACTGCTATTGCGGATGCATATGCTTTAATCAAATCTGTTAAATCTACCATGCCTGATTGTGAACAATTGAAACTCGTTGTAAACAACACAGTTACAAAACAAGAAGGCACAGAGGTTTATGATAAATTAAATGGTGTGTGTAAACGCTTTTTGGGTGTACGCATGGTGCTACTGGGGTGTATACCTTACGATCCACACCTAGTAAAAGCAGTACGCCGACAACAACCAGTTTCTTTATTGTATCCACATTCAGAAAGCGCACAGAGGTTTGTAGAAATAGCTTCAAGATTATTAGAAGTAGATGTTCAGAAAACCAGCAGTATCCAAAATTTTGTATTAAAGCTGATAGGGCGTTTTGGAGCGTAGTTTTGAGGTGTTAGAACCATGGGGTTTGGGGTGAAACCCAATATCTTAATCTTATAACAGTGGGGGTTTGGGGGCAGCGCCCCCATTTATATAAATAAAATATGATGGGGGTAATAAATATGTATTTAGACCAGCTAAAATCTAGTGCGCGTGTATTAATTCAAAGACCTGGTGACGGACCACATGACGGCTTTATGTGTAAAATTGTTACACTATTAAATGACCAACAGTTATTGATTCATGCACCAAAACAAGATGGTCAATTAGTCAAACTTCCTGTGGGTGATAGATTTATTTTGCGCGTAATGAGTGACGTTTCTATTTACCACTTTAAAGCAGTTTTAATGGCATATCTAAAAGAAGATGGATTTGATGTTGTAAAGTTTCGTGTCACTGATGAAGGTGAGAAAGTACAACGCAGAGACGCTTTTCGTTTTAACTGTGCAGTTGTTGTTGAGTTTGCTACAGTATCAAATAGTGGTCAGATGGGCGACTCTGAAAAAGGTTTAGTTATTGACTTGAGTGCTGGTGGGTTAAAACTTAATAGCAACAAATTTATGCAGGTGCGGGATTTTCTTAATATATCCATGCAACTTGATGATGATTTGATTGTTGCATTTGGTGAAGTCTGCTCTATGAAAGATATACCAGACAACGACAAATATAAGTATCAGTATGGAATCAAATTTGCGATGATGCCTGCCACAGACCAAGAAAAAATAGTTCGTTATATCTATAGGGCACAACGCGAGGAATTGAAAAAAGCACGCCCAAGGTAATTGAGGGATTTGGGGCTATAGCCCTATTTAAATGGATTAAAGGGGATGAACGGTGATGATAACAACTGAAAACATTTTCAGTGATTCACATTTAGATGTTCTAAAGGAAATTGGAAGTATGGGAACAGCTCATGCCGCTACAGCTTTGGCAAAAATGATAAATAAAAAGGTTACAATGCCTGTGCCTATCGTCTCCTGGGTTGAATTCCAAGATGTGGCGAATTTTGTGGGTGGACCAGAGAATATTATTGTTGGCATTTTAGTTTCATTATCTGGTCATATACAAGGTATGATGATGTATTTGATGAGCGTCGAATCTGCACATACTATGGGTGAGTCTATATTAGGTGTTCCACACCAAGGTGACCCTCTGGTTTTTGGTGAAATGGAGAAATCTGCCATAGAAGAAATGGGCAACATTATGGTAAGCTCTTACTTGGGTTCTTTGGCGGGGCTAACTAATTCTAATATTAAACCATCCATACCATATATGTCGGTGGACATGGCAAATGCCATATTATCCGTTCCTGCAATTGAATTTGGTAAAATGGCGGACAAAGTGCTTTGTATTGAATCGCAAATTTCTGTTGATAATGTGGACACTGATGGTTGCTTTATTTTAGTACCCAACCTGCATTCGTTTGCTAGAATCTTGCGTAGTTTAGGAGTTTAGGAGTGAGAACAATGCCAGGTAATATGATAGTCGTGGGAATGGCAGACTTAAAAGTCACCAAAGCCCCTGGCGTGTTGACTACCCTAGGATTAGGTTCATGCGTGGGAATCGCCTTGTATGACTCAGGTACAAAGGTTGCAGGCCTCGCACATATAATGTTGCCCGATTCCAAAGCAATTCACAATAATAGTAATGTAGCAAAATTTGCAGATACTGCTATAGATAAATTGATTGTCGATATGGAGAGAGCAGGTGCAAGACGACGTAGCATTCAAGCTAAGATTGCTGGCGGGGCGCAAATGTTCGCATTTAATGCAACAAATGAGAGCTTGAGAGTTGGCGACCGTAATGTGGAGGCAACAAGACGTATTTTGCAACAGTTAAATATACCATTGCTTGCGGCGGAAACTGGTGCAAATTTTGGACGCACTGTAGAACTTTATTCAGAAGACGGGAAGTTTTTAATAAAAACAATAGGTCAGGGAATTAGAATCTTGTAAACAAGGGGACTTTATTATGTCTGAACGATTGGAAAAATCACATCTTGTCATATGTGTGTTGGCTTTGATGGTGATATTTGGCGGTTTTATTATTCGCACATTTATAATGGGTAATCCTATTGGCAGAATGGATATGGCTGTTTGGGGAATTTTAATCATTGTAGTTTTTTTCTGCTTAGGGTCTATTGCGCGGGCTTTTCTTTGTGATGTTTTTGTTAAACCAAAGGAAGATGAAAACAAAGAGTTGGCTGTGGCAGATGGTATTGACCTTAATTCTGCTGTTCCACAGGTCTACGAGTCAGAAAATGAATATGCAGAGTCGAGCTATGATTTTAGTGAGGTAACACATGAAGAACTTCTGCTAGATGCCACACATGAACAACCATGATAATTTATGGTTGGCATACAAAGAAAGTAGAAGCCCCGCGTTAAAAGAAAAATTAATAATTGAGTATGCAACACTTGTAAAATATGTTGCTGGTCGTCTTATGTCGCATGTGGGAATGCATGTTGATTTCGATGATTTAGTTGGTTATGGGGTATTTGGATTAATTGACGCAATTGATAAATTTGATATTCAAATGGGTGTTAAATTTGAGACATATGCGTCTACACGCATTCGCGGAGCAATCATTGACCATATTCGGCGGATGGATTGGGTTCCACGTACTCTTAGACAAAAAAGCAAACAGTTGGAGAAAATTTTTTCTAAACTAGAAGATAATTTGGGAAGACCTCCAACGGATGATGAATTAGCATCAGAATTGGGTTTATCGGTTGAAGAAACGCAAGACTTAATCAGTAAGTCATTGGTGCTTTCGCTGGTATCTTTGGATGATGTTTTAGACCAAAACTATGAAACAAATTTTTCTTCTCTTATGGAAGACCGTAGTAAAGAGCCTGATGTACAAGCAGAAAAACAAGAACGCACAGAAATGTTAGCAGATGCAATAAGCAAATTATCTGAGAAAGAGAGATTGGTTATTACTCTGTATTATTTTGAAGGCTTGACGTTAAAGGAAATTAGTAGCATTATGGGTGTAACTGAATCGCGCATATCACAAATTCATACAAAAGCTCTCAGTCGGCTTCAACTTAGATTGGGAAGGTTTAAATCACTTTTATTCATGTAAAACTATAGTGAATTGAATTGAAAATATGAAGACCAGAGAATCGGAATGGGATGAGGGATATTTATGGCAGAAAGAGGCAAGAATTACGACCTAGAGGTTAAGTCAGACGGTATTTATCTTAAACTTGTACAACCAGATGACCCCCCAAAGGTTACTAGGGCGGAAGTTGCGGCTTTGATTGAGGAATATGGTGTTGTTGATGTTGATTATATTTCTCTTAGTGAGGCTTTAAAAAGCTCTGAAAAGAAACTTGAAGTAAAGATTTCCAATAACAAATCTATTTTTCAGGTTAATGAATCGGCTGCAATCGAAGTAAGTGATGACCGCATGGAGGCTTATATAATTTTCTCGCAACCTGTGAACAAAGGTAGATTTCTTACAAAAGACGAAATATTTAAATTGTTGCGTGACCACAATATTACCCCATCCGAAAGCATGGTTGAACAGGCAATGGACACCAAACGTTATGGGCGTAAACTCCTTATTGCACAAGGCACAGAACCTACACCTTGCACTGATGGATTTTTGCAATTCCACTTTGACAGAAGCAATTTAAAACCTAAGCCAAAAATTATGGAAGATGGTACTGTAAACTTTAAACAGTTGGGTACTTTCCGCATGTGTAACCGTGGTGATGTGCTTGTTACAAGTGTTCCCGCAAGGGAAGGGCAAGATGGTAAAGATGTTTATGGAAATGCCGTTCCTGCTCCCAAAGCACGCGGTGCGGCAAATATCCCACGTGGTAAAGGTACTGTACTCTCTCCTGATGGCTTACATTTGCTTGCAGATGTTAGTGGACAATTGTTATTACTTGACGGGAAAATTAATATCTCACCACATATGACACTTGAAAAAGTTGACAACTCTACAGGTGATATTGATTTTAATGGTCAAGTAACGATTCGGGGTAATGTTAGCTCTGGGTTTACTGTAAGAGCGGCAGGTAATATTGAAGTTTTTGGCGTGTGTGAAGCGGCTAAGTTAGTTTCTGAAAATGGTAGTATCGTTTTGGGTAATGGTGTTCAAGGCTCTGATAAGGGTGTGCTTGAAGCCGCGCAAGATATTACTGCCAAGTTTATTGAAAGTTGCAAAGTTACTGCTGGTGGTAATATTACTGCCGATTCGATTAGAACCAGCCATATTAAATGCGACGGCAGTGTTATTGTTGCTGGGAAAAACGGAGCTTTGGTTGGTGGCACTTGTGTTGCAGGTGATAAAGTTGTAGCCCGCACAATTGGCTCCCCAATGGGAACTTCTACGGAAATTGAAGTTGGTGGTAATCCTAAAGAAGTAACCAAACAGAAAGATTTAACGGCAGAGTTGGATAAGTTAAAAGTTGACTATGAAAAGTGTGAAAAAGCTGTTGATACCCTTACCAAATTAAAGGAAAAAAATCAATTGCCTGACGATAAAAAAGCAATGCTTGTTAAAATGATTAACATGAAAATGGTTTATCGCGATAAAATGACAAAGATGCAGGAAGAGATTGATAAAATTTCACGTGCTATGGCAGTAAGTACTGGTACTGTTTCTGCAAGTAATGTGATTCGCCCTGGGGTGAAAATTACTATTGGAAACGCACAATTAACAATTAGAGATGAATTGTCTAATTGTAGATTACGTAATAATGGTGAAAAGATTCAAATTGGTCCTAATCTATAGTTTGTGAGGTGCGCTATGTTGCGTCCAATTGATTTGACAATGACCATACAACATGCTGCAGACGCGCAACGTGTGAATACTAATACACAGGGTAGACCTGAAATCGTGGCACAGCAGTTTGCAGACAGGATGGAAAAACAGAGCAAACTGGAAAGTTCGCAAGTTATTAAATCTAACGAGTCTGAAAAATCGGATGTAAACCCTGATAGAGAAGGGTTTGGAGGCGGTTATCAACCACGCAAAAGAAAACCTCAACCCCAAGAGAAGAAAGCTGATAATAAAGCAAAGGGTTCTAATGTTACTGAGAGTTTGTATGATTTTAAGATTTAGTTGGGGATACACCCCAACCCCCTGCTCCTCCGCCTGTCGTAGACAGGCTACACTTTCTTCGGAAAGCGACATAGCCACTTTTTAAAAGCCTGTTTAGGGTGCATTCCCACTAAACAGGCTTTACATTGAAAATTAAAAACTATTTGAGGTGATGGTGGCTTGAACGCTACAGTAATTTTAATCGTATTGATAATGTGTTTCTTGACTATTACGTTGTTCGCGCTGGTATCTATGTTTATTTTGCGTGGAAAAGAACAAAATAGAGAAGAAGTTAGAGCTGTTGCGGATGTTGTGGCAGAACTGGATAAATCTCTTGATGCTGCCATTAGTGAGATTAATAAAATGGGTTCGTTGGTTCAAAAGGATATTACGGATAAACACAACGAGATTCTGTTTTTGTATAATTTAATTTTGGACAAGCAGAAAGAAATTGAAAATGTAAAAGATGGCGATATCATATCCGAAATGGTAGAGCAGTATTTGCAAACTCACAGTGCACAATTGCAGTTATTGACAGATGAAAATAAAAATATCACTGCTCCAGAAATTGTTGAAGCTGAAGAAGTCGAGGAAGTTAAAAAGGCGAGAAAACGCCCTGTGTTTACAAATCCCAAACATGAGGAAATTTGGAATAGGCGCGAATTGGGACAAACTAATGCTGAAATTGCTAAAGATATGAATATAGGGCAAGGCGAAGTTAAATTGATTTTAGATTTAGCTGATAGGGCTTCATAATGGAAAACATATAATCGGAGGAAAATATGATTGAATCTTTGAAAGGTCAATTAGCAGACTGGAAATATGCTCGTGCCAATACTATTAGATTTTTGAATCAGCTTAGTGATGAAGAGCTGAATATACAATTACCAAGAAAAACATTCGTGACAATATATGAACAGATTGTGGAAATGGCATGGGTGCAGAGATGCTTTCTAAAAGCCATTGGAACAAAAACAATGGAAGACATGGACTGGAACGCCCCTGTTTATGCTACTAAAAATGAATTGCTTGAACAAATGAAGCAGTTTGATTTGGATATGGAGCAAATATTAGAAAAGTGTGATGGCACAGAAGAAGTTGATTGGTTTGATCATCGCAAAAATATAAATGAACATCTTTCACACTTGCAAAGTCATGAAATGATGCATCTTGGTCAAATTATTGCATTCTGTCATGCATTAGATATCAATATCCCATTGGATATAACAAAAGCAATGTATTTGACAGGCTCTAAGTGAATGTCACTGAATAAATGAAAAAGTGCCTTCCATCAATTTCTGATGGCTGGCACTTTTTTATAACATATCTGTAATTATTGGTAGGTGCAGTATATAACACGGTGAATCATTTTGCAAATTATTATAAATCATGTAGTGTTTTACTATATGATTATGCTATAATACTTTTATAAACACAGTACATTTTTATTAAATTTAGGAGGCGACGCTATATGGTACAATTTTTGGCGGGCTTAAAAGGTGAAGGCAAGACCCGAGTGATTATCAACATGGCTAACGAGGACGCAAAAGTTACTGATGGTGTTGTAGTATTTATTGATGAGGATAATCGACGACTTCATGATTTACACCGTGAAATTCGCTTGGTAGAAGCGGGCAAAAATACTTTGGATAACTATCGCGAATTTGTTGGTTTCATCAGAGGGGTGTTATCTCAAAACAGTGATATCCAACACATATATGTTGACAGTTTTATGAATATCGTAGTTAAAATGGATGATGATTCATTGATAAAACTGAAAGCTAAGTTGGATGGTATTTCAGAAGAGTTTAATGCTCATTTCACAGTTGCTATGCATTGCGAAAGAGAAAAATTACCAGAAGAAATTAAGGCGACTTTAATATAACTCGTTGCATTCACTGTAAAAACATGCTAGACTTGATTCTAAGTAATTATATTTTTTGAAAGTAGGCGATACCCATGGCAAACATAGGTATTAACGGTTTCGGCCGTATTGGACGTTTAGCGTTCAGATATGCTGTAGGGCGTGACGATGTCCAAGTTGTAGCAATCAATGACCCTTTCCTTAGCTTAGACTATATGGTTTATATGCTAAAGTATGACTCTGTGCATGGTAGATTTAAAGGTGAAGTTCATGCTGAAGGTGATAAACTGGTTGTAAACGGAAAATCTATTTCTGTATTTTTTGAAAGAAATCCTGGTGATGTTCCATGGGGGAAAGTTGGAGCAGATTACATTGCAGAATGTACTGGCGTTTTCCACACCCAAGAGGCATCTCAAGTTTATTTGCAAGCAGGCGCGAAAAAAGTTATCTTCTCTGCACCTGCCAAAGACGACAAAACACCAACTTTTGTAATGGGTGTAAATCAAGAGAAGTATACTTCAGACATGAATATTGTATCTAATGCAAGCTGTACCACCAACTGTTTAGCTCCTTTGGCGAAAGTTATTAATGATAACTTTGGGATTGCAGAAGGTCTTATGACAACAGTTCACGCTACAACTGCCACACAGCTTACTGTTGATGGTTCTTCTAATAAAGACTGGCGTGGCGGACGTGCGGCGGCGGCTAACATTATTCCTTCTTCCACTGGTGCAGCCAAAGCGGTTGGTTTGGTTATCCCAGAATTAAAAGGCAAACTTACAGGTATGGCTTTCCGTGTACCAACAATTAATGTTTCTGTGGTTGACCTAACTGTCCGTCTAGACAAACCCGCTTCATATGAAGCTATTAAAACTGCTGTTAAAGCTGCGGCTGATGGTCCAATGAAGGGCATTCTTTCCTATACAGAAGATGATCTTGTTTCCTCTGACTTCATTGGTGAATCCTGCACATCTGTATTTGATGCAAAAGCGGGAATTGCTTTAAACGACAATTTTGTAAAATTAGTTGCTTGGTATGATAATGAATGGGGTTACTCATGTAAATTGGTTGACTTGATTCGTCATATGGCTAAAATTGATGGTTAATAAGTTAATAAAATAGCTTAAAAAAATTCTTTATAAAAAAAACACCTTTTTAGGATTATCGTCCTTAGAAAGGTGTTTTTTTATCTGTCTAACGTTATACTCTATCTGTGCTTCCAAACAGTTCCATTTTATCTTTAATAACCTTTTTAATTGCTTCTGCACCAGGGGCAAGCAATTTTCTTGGGTCAAAACCTTTGCCTTCTTTATCTTTTCCAGCCTCAACATAAGCACGAGTAGCCGCCGCGAAAGCCAATTGACATTCAGTGTTTACATTTATTTTAGCTACGCCCAAAGAAATCGCTTTTTTAATCATATCTTCAGGAATACCCGTACCACCGTGAAGAACCAGAGGAATACCACCTGTTACTTGTGAAACTTTCTCAAGAACTTCAAAGTTTAACCCTGTCCAATCGGCGGGATAAGAACCATGGATATTGCCAATTCCAGCCGCAAGAAAGTCTACACCCAACTTTGCGATTGCTTCGCATTCGGCAGGGTCTGCAACATCACCATTACCCACAACACCATCTTCTTCACCACCAATTGCACCAACTTCGGCTTCAAGCGTTAAGCCATGCTTTCGCGCCAAATCAACCATTTCACTAGTTTTTCTAATGTTCTCATCAAATGGAAGATGACTTCCATCAAACATGATACTAGTGAATCCCGCTTCAATACATGCAAGGCATTCATCATAACTACCATGGTCTAGGTGGATTGCCACTGGCACGGTTATTTCAAGGGATTTATCCATTGTTTTTGCCATTGCAACAACAGTTTTAAATCCGCCCATATATTTTGCAGCCCCACCTGTCACACCTAAAATAATTGGGCTTTTTTGCTCTTGTGCTGTAGTAAGTGCGGTTTTTGTCCATTCCAAATTATTTATATTAATTTGTGCTACAGCGTATTTACCCTTAACCGCTTTGTCTAACATTTCTTTTGCGTTTACAAACATAGTAATTACCCTCTTTCCTACTGTAATAAAGCCTTAGTATCTCTTGCAATTACAAGCTCTTCGTTTGTTGGAATAACCAGAACACGAACTTTTTCATCACCTTTAGAAATATCCAAAGCCTGCCCACGCTTGCCATTTTGTTCTTGATCTATATCTACGCCCATCCAAGTGAGATATTCACAAATTTTTGCACGGATAAAGGTATCGTTTTCACCAATTCCAGCAGTGAATATAACGGCATCAATGCCGTTCATAGCGCAGGCATAACGCCCTACATAACCTGCAACACGATAAGCAAACACTTCCAATGCATCAATCGCATGTTGATTACCCGATTCAGCGGCATTTGCAAGATCACGGAAATCGCTCGAAACACCACTTAATCCCAACATTCCAGATTTTTTGTTAAGCAAATCTGAAACTTGTTGCGCCGTGAGGTTTTCTTTTTCCATAAGGAATGAAATAACAGCGGGGTCAATGTCGCCACTTCTTGTTCCCATAGCCAAACCTTCAAGAGGAGTAAGCCCCATTGACGTGTCCACAGATAATCCACCATCCACAGCACAAACACTAGCACCATTACCCAAATGGCAAGATACAATTTTAAGTGATTCTAATGGACGCGAAAGCAATTCTGCCGTTTGCTGTGAAACATATTTGTGGCTTGTGCCATGGAATCCATATTTACGGATTTTATATTTATCATAAAGATGATAGTCCAGAGCGTATAAATATGCTTTTGGGGGCATAGTTTGATGGAAAGCAGTATCAAATACAGCCACTTGTGGAACGTTGGGCATATGTTTTTTACATGCTCTAATCCCAATGAGGTTAGGGGGGTTGTGTAGTGGCGCAAGGTCACTTACATCTTCAATAGCTTTTTCCACTTCATCAGTAATCACTACAGATGAAGTAAACACTTCGCCACCATGCACAACACGATGCCCCACAGCTTTAATTTCATCTTTGTTTTTAATCACACCAAGAGTTGCATCTTGTAATGTATCTAATACAATAGAAATTGTGGCGGCATGGTCAGGCATAGGAAGGTCTGCCTTATGCTTACCATTAGCTGTTTCATGAACCAAATGCCCATCTATTCCAATTCTTTCACATAAACCTTTAGCTAATACAGACTCGTTGGACATATCCAATAATTGATATTTTAGTGACGACGAGCCGCAATTGATTACCAGTATCATTTAAATTTATTCCTTTCAGTCAGGCAAAGCCCTCCTTGCGGAAGGCAGTGTAATTTGATTAAAGAAGCCTAAGTTTGCTTCTTTCACATTATTCTCCTTGTGCTTGGACAGCAGTAATAGCAACTACACCAACAATATCTTCTGCTGTGCAACCACGTGATAAGTCATTTACAGGTTTTGCTATGCCTTGTGTTATAGGACCATAAGCCTGTGCTTTTGCAAGTCGTTCAACTAATTTGTAACCAATATTACCCGAATCCAAATCAGGGAATACAAGCACATTTGCTTTTCCAGCTACTTCATTACCTGGGGCTTTTGCCTCACCTATAGAAGGAACAATTGCCGCGTCAAGCTGAAATTCTCCGTCTGCTTTTAGATTTGGTACTTTTTCTTTGAGAATAGCGGTAGCTTCAACTACTTTGTTAATATCTACATGTTTAGCACTTCCCATTGTTGAGTGAGAAAGAAGGGCAACAATAGGCTCTTCGCCCACAAGTGTTTTAAAAGATGCTGCCGACGATTCTGCAATAACTGCCAACTCGTCCGCATTTGGATTTTGATTTAACCCACAATCAGAAAATACAAAAACGCCGTTATTGCCATATTCACAATCTGGCACAACCATTACAAAAAATGATGACACTAGTGGCACACCATGGGCAGTTTTAAGAATCTGTAGACTAGGACGCAAAACCTCCCCTGTAGAATACACAGCACCAGCAACCATACCGTCTGCAATACCTTCTTTAACTAACATGCAACCCAAGTAAAGTGGGTTTTCTTTAATTAATTTAGTTGCGTCTTCTTGGGTAAGACCCTTATTTTTGCGCAACTCATAGAGTTTTGTTGCCAACGAATCATCTTGTAGTTTTGGGTCTATAATGGTTACTCCATCAATATTCACGCCATTATTGGTCGCCTCTTGTTTGATTGTGGATTCATCCCCAATAAGGATCAATTTGCACAATCCTTCTTTTAGAATTTGCTCTGTTGCTTTTAACGTGCGCTTTTCCAGTGATTCAGGTAGCACAATTGTTTTAATTTGTGATTTTGCGCGTTGCTTGACTTGTTCTAAAAATGCCACAATGTCATATCCTTCCTTAGTTGATTTTTCCTTCTCGAATTAAATCTTTTAAGTTTATTGCACGTTCTTTTAATGCACCTGGTATTCCTTTGCCAACAACA
>Ga0123355_10011652_pt1 | contig 13568 bp, 5 predicted proteins | sample TergutEmb28metaG_3_FD_89872 | JGI IMG/M metagenome (GOLD analysis project Ga0123355, IMG submission 89872) | Embiratermes neotenicus P1 segment gut microbial communities from Petit-Saut dam, French Guiana - Emb289 P1 | ecosystem: Host-associated > Arthropoda: Insects > Digestive system > Gut ...
CCTCCCAACAAATGTAAAAAATTTTTTTTTTAATCTTCAATTGGCTTCCGCTTTGGGGCGAAAAAGACCCTCATAAAGGCAAAATTTAAAAAAAAAAAAAAAAAAAAGAACTTTAAAATGCTTGTGCATATAGTACAAAAATGTCAATTTTATGGGATCCCATTTACGTTCATTATTAGTCTTTATAATTATTACTGGCTTTTAGATGTACTATCTGTAGTAAGTTGTGTTGTAATTCTATGATGTGAGTTCTATGAATGTATTTCCACAATGTTTTTTTCCGTTGATTCTCAAACTTAAAATCTTAAAATTATTAATAGTTTAAAATATTTAGTATAATGTGTTTAAGGTGCGTTATGAAGGTTGCAGGTATATTTAAAAAAATATATATAACTTTTATTGTCCCACTGTCATCTCGTTGCTAATTCTGTCTACAGCTGTCTGTCTGTCTGTGCGTATGTATCCGTCTAACGTGACGTCTGATCTGAAAATGGTTCGACGGAATTTAATTAGGTATTACCTGCCAGATGTGCTGAAAGTCGCCTTACAGGAAGTCACATCTTCCACGGAAACAGTGTCATTTATTAAGCCGTTCTTAGAAGATGCGACGCGTGCCTTGAACAATGAGGACATCAATGTATTAAATTTCTCTAGCCACTCATCGTCACTTTTGCTTTTGACTGGTTCTAAATAAGGTCACACTCCCCCTGAACGTGAATATAATTGAGGCAAATTGACTTTAGGACAGCGGGTATATTTTTGATACACTTAATTTTTGCGTGTTTCAGTTAATTCTCGGCAAGGACAGATACTTCACTGCACTGCATTCAGACCTGTTTGGACCTCATTCAGTCACCTACCTAAAGACCATAGAATGCTCTTTCCCTGGGATTGAAATGGCCGGGGATTGAAGCTAACCTATCATCTTCATCTATTTCTGAATTTAATAGTGGCCGGAGCTACACCTTAATTCATGTTATGGCATTATATATACGTGTATATACTTGACGTTCAGGTGACCGTGCATCGTGATAACTTCCTATAATAAAACCCACTAGATGCACTAATTTCTCAAGTTTATTTTTGGAATAAAACTCTACATGTTTCGGACAGTTCCTCTGTCCATCATCAGGGGGTTTTCACTGTACAAACAACAATGGTATATGTCATACAGGTTTGCTGACAGCTTGCGAGCAGGATCAGGACAGAATGGCCGTTCCATCCTGATCCTGCTCGCAAACTGTCAGCAAATCTTTATGACATATACCATTGCTGTGTGTACAGTGAAAAACTCCTGATGCTGGACAGAGGAACTATCCGAAACATGTAGAATTTTATTCCAAAAATAAATTTGAGAAATTAGAGCATCTAGATGGTTATATTATAAGAATTTTTACATATACATACTTCGCTACACACCAAACAACTTATATAAACAACCCATGTTTTAAGTGTACTAATTTTTTTTTTACAAAAGTATCACTCGATTTGGTTATGTGACACGAAATTTGGATTGACAGTTTCATTTATCAACAACTTTAGATCTACGGAGTTTTATATAACACATATTTAATAGTACGTAAAATAAATCTGTCCCTACCCACGTCGTGAAATCGTATGGGGAAGTTGAGGTATAGATCCACTCATTTGTAACTTCGGAAACAGACTGGACCTTTCACGCTCTGGATTTTTTTTTAGCTCTGGAGAATGACTTTCCGGTACGCCTTAAGTACGTGGCTGGGTGGGTCCTGGGTTCGGTCTAATTTTCCTGCAGAACAGACAAATCTCTTATTTTAATATGTGTACCATGCATCTTTTATTATTTTGTACTGTGACTAACAAATGCACAATTATTTGACAAATTATCACACTCCTACATGTTTCAATACTAATCTTGTTATCCTCAGGTAGCTTGTAATCAGTACCTTGCCAAGTAACACAAGTATTTAAAATGCAGCTGTTGGCAATACAGTTTACAATTAAGATGTTTCACATACGCTTTATGCAAGTTCTCATATTATAATCGCTGAAATCTCAATACTATAAAATCTTTCATCAAAAAGAGTCCCATTTACAAGAAAATGAGCTGAAATCATTTTGTTGCTACAATTCTCATGACGTCAGTTTTTGTGGTGGCTATATACAAAAAGGTAAAGTAATACCGTTACAGACCTGTACAGGGCCAGAGGGTTCCAGGAGGTTGAGGTTTCCAGATTTCAGGACAATCGAAACATGAAGGTGGTAAGGCTGTCAACCCTACGTACCGGCCGCCTTTACCCCAGGAAATATTTCTGGTACTCTTTTCTGTTAGAGGCTAAGTCAACCCCAGGGCCATAGTGAGGCCGGAAGGAATCGAACACACGACCTTCCGACTTGTAACGCAGTGCCTCAACCAACTGCGCCACCGCGTACCCACGGTGGCTATATATACAGTCTGTAATAAGTATGGACTTTATTAAATTTATGTATAAATGTTACATCGCGGATATGTCGAAACGATAGAGCCGAAACATGTAGGAGTGTGATAATTTGTGAAATAATTATGAATTTGTTGGTCATAGTACAAAATGAGAAAGACAAATCTCCTGTTTTAACCAGGAATTGAACCACGATTCCTTGGCTAAGCAGCACGTACCTTAGATTCATATGGCACATAGAATAAATTTATTTGCTTGTTATTTTTAATTTAATAACCCTGCGAATAGTTTGAGTTAAATCGTACCGTATCGATCTGTCGTGATTTGTGGAGAAGTTAAGAGTACCTGGGAAGTTGAAGCAGTGACTTAAGTAAAGATAGAATTGACGAAAACTAAGTTATATGTTAGAACGGTTATGTAACCAGCCGCCACTGAACCCGGGTACTTCTCTCTGCAAGGCACGACGAATACCGATTGGGCCAGTTTCATTAATTTGGTTCAGAGTTCAAAACCTGGTTTACAATGACACTGAGGAATAAAAATGTAATTACCCATTCGAAGAATTCAGTTGGTTCCGCGCATTAAACACCCATAATTTCTACGTAGTTCACTCACCAACAAATGCACTATTTATTAACTTGGTTAAAAGTATTAAATTTACATTAAAGTACACAATAATATCGCTCCTATATGTTTCGGTCTTTAATGACCATCATCAGGGAGATTTATCTGCACCTAACTAAAGTTATATTTATGTTAAAATACTCGGTAAAATTACGTCGTTACACACACACACACACATATATATATATATAAATATATATACGTATATATATCACGAAGTAATTTTACCGAGTGTTTTAACATAAATATAACTTTAGTTAGGTATAGATAAAGCTCCCTGATGATGGTCATTAAAGACCTAAACATGTAGGAGCGATATTATTGTGTATTTTATTGTAAATTTAATACTTTTAACCACGTTAATAAATAGTGCATTTGTTGATGAGTAAACTATGTAGGTTTCAAAATGCACGGTGCAACGATAAAAACCCACAATTTCCCTTACAAACACCAAACCGTTAAGTTGTTTACAGAAACATTTGGTATTTGTTGTTGAATTATAGAGAGCACATAAACGCGTTGTTGGCAAAATTCAGAATTTCTAAGTGACACACAGAGTTACCACTAGGCTTAAAAGGGTTATGTCAGGGCTTTTCCTACTAATACCGGTGACATTACGGTGTGACCTTGCTCCAGTATGTGCAGCAGTATGGCCTATCCACTGGGAATGCTGATATCCGCCTTCTTGCTACCTTCATTCCACGGACAAAGACCAGCTGCAGAACGGCTCCTCTGAGGGGCACCTTAATTGGCTCTCCGTTATTGAACTAATGACACTGAACCAAAGCTTAAAGACAGAAAACGAACAGTGCTGGGCAAGGGTACGTTTTTTAACACTTTAAAGCCTAGTGCTAACTACAAACACCACTTGTTTTAAATATTAAGAACTTCGCATTTTGTCCTACATCTTGTTTTCATAAGACTGTTACAAGAAACAGCATTAATTGAAAGTCTTTTTAATCGAAACTGAATATGTTCTCTCTGAATTAACGATTGAATTTTTAAATATTACTTAGACGAATTGAAAGAATGAGGAAAATTTGAAGGTTAATCTTAAATACATGCCCTCGGTTCCTATATCACAGAAAACAGACTAACCCTCCTCTCACAAATGTCGGATATTCGATGTTTTTCAGGGAATATATTTACGTTTATCTTGCGAATCATGGAAAACACATTCATGCAACGTACTGGCAAAGTACAAACTTTCATAATATTAAAACGGGTGATACATATATTAGCCACTGTGCTTTAGAGGGTTAACTATACGTATATGCTTTAATTTACTCTTTATTTGTTCTTTGTCTTTCGCTTCCAGTTTTCTCGTGGGCGTAAAACTCGCTTTTCTTTTCTTTGGCAGCTAACACAGAATTGAGATCACAGAAATATGTATCACGGATTAACTAACTTAACATCTTCTGCAAGACCTTACTGTTCCACTCCACCGCACCTCCCCTCTGTAATCCTATATGTCCCCCAGTATATACATAACCTTACCATTCCCAGTAACACAAGCAGTGATCATCAGTTAAAATCGTCGCTAACAAGCTCTTTCCTCATTCTCTACCTTTGTTATCATGTGGAATATAGGGCCTTCAGGAATTTCTTACATTTGGTTCTATCTGAGGCTAGCCCGTCCACCTCTTTCCAGCTTTTTCCAGCCTACTGCGTTCCTAATTCTCTTATTTTTCCAGGTTGTTCTTTGTCTACCCCTCTTTTTGTACCCTGACAGTTTCAGCTCAGTGCGTTGTCATGCTATTACGCCGTGTGATTTACGCACGTTCTGGCAATCCGAGGCCATTTTCTTTCCTTTATTTGTTGTTCCAATAGTTGTTTGTTCTTTTCTCTGCCAAAATTCATGTAAAATTTTATCGGGTTATTTGACTTTCAAAATACGTTGTAGGCGTCGGTTTACAAACACTTGGAGTGAATTACATATTACATTAGTAATTTGCCATGTTTCACACTCGTATGATAGGAATGATTTAAACATTTGCATTAAACGACTGAACTTTATTTCCAACTAAGGCATTTTAATTCCTCCAAACTGGGTACAGCTGCACGAAGGCCCTATTTGCCTTGCTGATGTGACTATGGACATCCTCTGAGGTAACGAGCGCTTTGGTCTTATTAATATCGGCCAGAGAGTTTAGAGAGGAATGTAAAACTAGACAAAGGGTGGGCTAGCATTAGGCGCCCTCATCTCCACCACCTATATGGCTTCTTTCCGTCGTTTAATTATAGCATTTCACAGTGTTTGGCAGCACAATGGCGCCCCATTAACTTCATGTCTCTAATTACAAACATAAACACTTTAATACCTCGCAAAGTATGTTTATAGCTATTCTGAGCAAAGAGACAGAAACACTTTGAAATGCGAAGTCTAACAAGCCGGATAAACCTTTCGCTGCCCGGGAGCATTATAAATGTCCGACTTTAGATTGGAGCATTGCAAAACAGACGCCATAGGGAGTTCGTTGAAACTGGAATTAAATACCTGGGACTTGTTTACATAATTTTAGTCGACAAACTTGAAAGAAAGAGAACACTCGGAAGATAAAAATGTAGAAGGGAAGATAATGTTAAAATATATCCTACAGAAACAGGATGGTAGGCTGTGGACTGAATTTACAGTATAATCTAGGCTTTTGACTAAATTTACAGTACAGTCTCTTTTGTGGACTCACATTACCGTACAATAAAAGTTGTGGACTGAAATTAAGTACAATCTAGGGTGTGGACTGAAAATACAGTATAATCTAGATTTAGGACTGAACTTACAGTACAATCTATGCTGTGGTCTGAATTTACAGTGCAATCCAAGGTGTGGACTGAATTTTTACATCACAACCTAGGCTTTGAGCTGAATTTACAGTTCAATCTAGACTGTGGACTGAATTTATAATATAATCTAGAATTTGGACTGAATTTACAGTACAGTCTAGGTTGTGGACTCAATCTATAATACAATTAAGGTTTAGACTGAACTTACAGCACAATCTATGTTGTGGACTGACTTTACACTACATTTTAAGCTTGGAGTGAATTTTTAGTACAATCTAGAATGATGGCTGAATTCATAGTAAATCTAGGTTGTGGACTGAATTCACAGTACAATCTAGGTTGTGGGCTGAATTCACATTACAATCTAGGTTGTGGGCTGAATTTACAGTAAATCTATATTGTGGACTGAATTTACAGTGCAATATAGGCTTTGAACTGAATTTGCGATACAATGTAGGTTGTGAAGTGAATTCACAGCACACTTTCAATGTTTTTGAACCTTGGTATTTGGGATCATAGGTGAGCGGAATTTCTAATTTTCAAGAAAACTCATCGTAATACTAATAACGTTATTTCGATATTTCGTGACGGGTTTCAACGAATCGGGTCGAGAACACGTCACTGGCGAGTCGGCTTCTTCCACATTCCTCACACTGCGATGATGACTCTCGCCTCAGACAATGCCTCTTTTTGATTAGGTGCGTTTGATGGATATCGTGTTTCATGGAATGACAGCCTTCTTCAATAAATTCACGCATTTTATGCTTTCAAAAGGAGGTTTTATTGTATTAAAGACATACTTTAACGTTTTAAGACATTTTATGTTAATATATAACTTTATTACTGCATTCTTGTATGTTATTGGTAACAAATAGGCGTTTTACATTAAAAAATTGTTTCCGATGTTCGTGATGGCTGTACTGAGCCCTGTTAATTACGGACATTGAGATACCACTATAAGCAGTTCATTAACAAGCTGTGGGGTAAATGATAATAACAATTCTTATATGATGAAGGCGAAACTTTGATAATTAGGGTTCTGTAAGTTTGTGCACTTAGTATCCGACGTAGGACTTTATACCTAACTGCTTTCATACGGATATTGTCGAGGATACTGGGCAGTTTAAAATAACGTTTGTTTTCAATAATAATAAGAAGAGCGCGCAGACCTGCCAACACATGCAAATGTCTGAATAGAGATGGGAAAGAGCCAAGATTCTTTCCATATTCTGGATCAATAGATTCAATGTTTTTACAACGGAATATGGGCTGTCGGTCCTATGTGTTACGTGCACCTTGTTTTTATTGCATGTCAAAATGCTGGTGGATGAATATGACTGACTACATTATCAAGTTTGAAGTCCCATGAAAATCCCACAAACTTTCATGTGGTCTATTGAAATGTTTTATTTTCCACTAAAACACTCGGAAGGTAAGTTCCAGCGATCTCCGTTTTCATGAATATTACTTTCAATACAGAGTTACTGAGTATTGCTTACACGGTATGAATATCTTCTTGGGTGTATCAGTGAGGTGAGTCTGAATGAGTTCCTTGGTACAGCAACCTGTTTTACCAGCTGTAGCAGTGAGGTGAGTCTGAGTCCCTTGGTACTGCAGTCTGCTGTACCAGCTGTAACAGTGAGGTGAGACTCTGTCCCTCGTACTGCGACGAACCGTAATAGTCCCTGTCATAAATGATTAGGGAAAAATTGTAGAATGGTAATTACCAGAGAAAAATCGAAGTACTAGGGTAAGGATTCGTTCTAGTGCCACTTTTTCCTACGACAAAATGTAACTGGTTTAGTCTCAGGTTGAACGTGGTATTACAAGGCGAGAATCCGTGTCGTACAAGCACTGGTCTTCGTGCGCAGGAATGGATAAGCATTTCATAAATGCCTATTTTGCGAAGAGCAAGTTCAGGCTATTGCATAGCTCTTTGGGAATGTCTGAGATGCAACATTCCGATTCTGAAAGCAACTACGATAAAGATAGCGGCAGAAGAATATGGTAGGACATATTCAACAAATCTTTGGCATAGGCTGTATTTCTTGACGCAAAACGAATCCAACGTGTAAATATAACAGAACCACAAAACAAAGAAATTTGTCAGCTCCTATACTAAAACGCAAGAAAGAAGGTGGGTGCGCAAAAGTTTTCGCGCAGGAAGAGAGAGAAAATTACTTCTGCAACGTTGCGAGATGCTGCAAGAACAGTGTAACAAGTATATCGCTCCGTTCCAGATAATTGGCAAAGCCGTCGACTGTGACGTAACGTTCCCAGCTGATGGCGATTGCCCTGAGAGGTCGCCAGCGAACGCGACTTAAGTTGCAACTGCAGCCTTCTGCTCGCGTTGTTGGGTTCCATTCTACTGTTCACAACAGCGTGAACACTTCTCAGTGCGGGACTACAACATTTACTCGGCAATATATAATAAATGTAATCAATACCTTACGTAACGAGGGGAATGTACCCTGCAAGTCGATCTAAAAACTTAATGTGTCAGGCTGAGTGTGCAGTAAAACCTCTTTTGAACGAACGTCGAAAATAACGGAAGCTGTCCTTTTGGGTTCACATGTACCTAATCGTGCTGAATGATAGTGCGTAAACTATACTACCAAAATACACATCTCTTTTTTGAAATAGTACTTGCCTGACACTTATGGTCATAATGGATTACGCACGCCATTTTCAGCTCAGACCTATCTCTGTATTTTAATGTTGGATAAGGTGTTTCAACTCGAGTGATTTTGTTTTAAACTATGTCCAAGGATTTTCCATTACGTATTTAGATTTTTGTGTGCGTTTTGGATCTTTTTTTTAAATTTTAAAAATCGAAATAAATTTATCATTTCGAAAATATTTAATCGTTTAAATACCGATGTTTCGACCATTCGTGAATGGTTCCAAAAAATCGTGATGAGAACAAGTGGCTGGCGAGTGAGCTTCCCTCACTCTCCTGCTACTGCGCAGGTCAGACTCAGCTCAGTCAAGCTCTACCTTTCATTCAGTATTGTTGAATTATTATTATTATTATTATTATTATTATTACCATCATCATTAAAATCAAATTTATTCTGTTTATTCTTTTCTGAGATATTTCATGTCTCTCTTAGAAGCACTTCGTAAGATCTGGAACCAAAATATATTTTACTCTTGATTCAAATATTCGTGGCTCTTCCGTTGGTTCCATTTAATGAGAAATACTGAGGCTTAAGCTCTGTTGTAATTTATGCCTGTAGAATGGTAATGCTGATCGTAATCCGATACAGATACTCTACTACAATATTTGTATATCTCTTTAACAGCCATGGCTACCGTACACATTGGTATGCGGATGGATCGCATCTCACAATACCTTTGGGTGTTCTCATGTAACGTGCTGAGTTGAAGAAAATTAAACCAGTGACGTGCCAGCGGCTGGCAACTTGCATCATGCGAACATAGTGAGACAGCGATAGCGCTAATAGGTCGTGACGCGCGTCACGATAAACACAGCACGTCTGTTTCGAACGTCAAGCTACAGGCTACTCCTGAAACGCTCTCTGACATTCTGTCACATCCCACAGACCGTTACCAATTACCGACACCGTGTTAAACAAACCGAAACTATACGAAGCCCTACATAACCCTGCAAAAATTAAGCTAATATAAAACAGCAGAACACAAAACCCAAAACAAAGCAGGGTTACGAAAATTTAGACAGATTAATGTAATTACCGTCGAAAATTAGGCGGGAAGTCCTTTCAATTGATTATATACATCTCATTCATATAGCTTGGTTAGTATAGTGATCGTGGTCATCAGTATTTCCTAAAGGACCGGTCCGGGAGCTCTTACCTCGCGAGCAATTCGTGCGAGAAAGTAAAGCTGGCAGCCCACTCACCTTCGTGTAGTGCAGACGTTTATAAAATGACCATTCAAGCGTCCATTCTTAGACGTTATTTCATTCGGCGGAAAGTAAATATGCACACGGCCAATTCTGATTTCACTTCCATTTTCTAGTCTACTTATCCAACCTTTCTTCTTTGTCCGTCCTATCAGCATTGCTCCTCCCCTTCCTTCTTCCATCTCCTTTACGGTAAAACGGTTTTGGTTATTACAACTTAGAGCGTGTTTTACGAGTAGAGATTTGTTCATTAATTTCATATCACTCGTATATGAAACAAAATATTAGAAGAAGTTTGTTACGTAGATCACTTTTCATGTCGTTTCCATGGAAAACGGTACGAGAATGGCAAACATTGTGTTGATTATAAGTTAATAATGAAATAAAATAAAATAAAATATTAACAATATTTGGCCGGTCCCAGTGGCCGCGCGGTCTAAGGTGTAGGTCTACGGCCGCTCGCCTGTTGAGATCGTGGGTTCGAATCCCACCGGGGGCATGGTTATTTGTCTGTTGTGAGTGTTGTGTGTTGTCAGGTAGAGGTCTCTGCGACGAACTGATCACTCATCCAGAGGAGTCCTACCGACTGTGATGCGTCATTGTGTGTGATCTAGAAACCTCAAGAATGTGGAGGCCCTGGCCCGCGTTGGGCCGCAGCGCCACAGAAAAACAAAACAATATTTGAGAGGGTGTTTGAGAGAGACACAGAGGGCTGATTGTTAAACTGTGATGTCAACTGCTGAAAATGCAGACTGCAGGTGGTAGATGAACGAAATATTAGAGTATGGAGCAATGGTGGAAAGATACCCACAAAGGGAAAATCGAGGCGTCTGTAATAAATCCCGTCCCAGAACCACAAATCTCACTCTGAAGGGCCTGATTTTGAATCCGGTTAATTGCTGTGTTGTCGGATTCCGCAAAAGTACAAGCAGATATTCAAAGTAACTTGATTGTCAGCAAATACTTTCGAAAAACAGGAGACGAAATAAAAAAATATATATATTTGCAGTTTCGGCGAATTATAGAGCGTATCTTTAGAGTTTCTAACAATTACTTCGCCAGATGTAAACCTGAGCGTTAGTGGAGGTTATATTATACTAGAGAAAGAGAGGTTATGCGAAAGCTGTGAACTTTACGTTGGACACTCTGTACAAGCTCTTAGAGAAATCGACAGTTCTTTAAGTGGAATAATTCAGTAAATAATTTATACTCTGAAATATATTAGAGATGACGTATAAGTATCGAACTAAAAATCGATAATTCCCCTGAAACTACGCCAAAGATAAAGTACGTTATACAATTTCACGTAAGCAGAGGGCTACTGGGAGAACTGATCATACTCCTTAACAGGACAATACACGAGTACATATGAGAGTAACATTGAGGTGCGTTCACGTAACCATAGTTGCCGTAGAAAAGCTATAAGTATTATATATTCTGAGTGTGTGTCTGTAATTTTCGCCTTAGTTAATCATCACACAAAGCGCATGCGCCGTATTACGTTTCCATCTGTGGTATGTCCGGCTGTATAATATTTTTCCACATTTTTTAAATAAAGGATATGATTTTCGGAGAAGGAAATACTGAATATATATTGGTGTTTGAGTTCTCTCTACAATTTTTACCCGCATCATTTCTAATTCTAAGAATAAGTGAACGAAATATGATCAAAAAAGCATATATTGGCCTTCATGTGCAGTACTCGCTATTCGAGTCACATTGTAGTAAAACTTGAATTTTCCCGACGAATTTTTCTAAAAACACTCAACTATCATATTTAATGAAATCCTTCCATTGGGAGCCGAGTTCTTTCATGCGGGCGGGCGTGCGGGCGGGCGGGCGGACATACAGACATAGTCGCTTTTCGCAATTTTGTGCAAGTGCCTCCGACACTAAGCAAGGAAACTGAAGTACATTCCATGCCACAACCAGACATCCACAGCTCGCAAGCACAGTGCCAACCAAGTACCTCACAGACATCCAGTTTGTAGCTACTCCAAGTCTCAGAGATGCTAGACGTCAATCAATGTACTTACACGCCCTGAAGAAAGTTTGTCTACGCCGTAATTCATGTACAAATATGCACTGAGGACGTTTTTACAGGCTGAATTTTTCATGAATCACTTCCAACCATGTCATTTCGAACAAGGGCCCCTGTTCTGCGCCCCCCTCTCCCGCACAACGCTGCTTTCTCCCTTTTCTTTATCCATTCGATATTCACAGTGTCATCAAACCGTTGTTCATATTTCGTTGGACTATACAGTTTCTACGCTTCCTGTATTGTCAAACTATTGAAAGAAAACTGCTCCTTTTCCAGCGAAAAGTGTCATTTTTGTTTCATTTTAATATTTTAACACTGAAAATCCCTCCCCCCCCTTTTTTTTTAGACATGTCACTTTCAGAGCTACAGTAAATGTCCATCACTTCCTTACAAAATAACTCAATAAGGTTTCGCAGGTCATGTAATGTGGTAGTAACATCCCTACATAAAAAAAACTCTCTAGATGTGAACAACTGTAAACAAGACAGCCAAAGTAAGTCAAAAACTTCGTACGGTACATAATCCGGGCCATTGACTTATACTCAATAAATGGTACACTCTGCTCTTCAGGAAGGTTGCAGTTGTTGCAGACATGTACTGTGTTCTGTACATGTTGTCAGATAGAAGCAGTAAAATATTTGAACGTGCCAGTGTCATTCCATAAATATACAGTATTATAATAATCGTATTACAATTATAACACCAGTGAAGGGTTAAAATTAAGTAGAATTTAGTTTCCAAACATCTGTTACTAAAGGACTTTTCTCAAGATTACAGTAGAGCGGAAATCCCAGATTTGGCTATTCAGTGTGCACTGAATGAGTGAATGTACTGTACTGAAGATGGCTGCGCTTTGCGGCCGAAACATGTGGGAGAATTGAAACCAGTTTTGCAATAAGTTGGGAATAAACTGGCATGTCTGTCAGTCATGGTGATAATCTTGTGGATCAACAGTTGACCGAAACGTCTGTTTTTTTATGGAACAAGAAACGTCTTTGTTTTATCCGCATGAATCCGCCATTTGTCCCCATCCTGAGACATATCACAGTACTTTGCAACCTACTGTGTTGTGTCCCCAATATCACAGTAGTTTGCAAATTGCTGTGTTGTGTCCACAATACCACAATAGTTTACAAACTCCAACATTATTCCTTTTAAATTCATTTCAAAAACATTTTCTCATCTATAGTAAATGTTATCATTTTCAGGCAGAGAAGACGCGTGGGTGGGTGGAGTTACAGCTCCATTCATTCGTATCCTCAGCGCTAGATGCGTTGACTGGTAGTTTCCAACGTCTTTCATGAAGGAGTAGTTTTCACAGCTCGTCTGCAGTTACAGATGAGATACTTCAGCATGCCAGCCTGCAGCCTAGTCAGAACACAGACTTAGCTACTGCTTGTTCTTCCAAATAGTCTGTTTCCTTCAAATCCTCTGAACGAACGCCTCTATGTCTTCGTCAGTAATTTACTGCATGACCGATTTACGTCGAAATCCTCGACCTGATTTCGTGTCTAAATAGCTGGAGAATATTTCGGATCGTATCACTTGTAATTTGCTATTTCTCCTGTCACTTCCTTCCTCTTTAACGAGCCCGATGTCTTATTTCACTAATAATATTATATATATATATACACACACACAGAGTGGGGTATGCTACAACGAACATTATATACTGTGTGTATATATATATATACGTATATACAGGGTGTCCCAGGAGGAATGTGCCAGACTTCGGGAGGGTGTTCCTTATGCTAAAATATACCGATATAACCCAAAACACCTATGTCCAAAGTGGAACGGTTACGGAGATAATGGC
>Ga0123355_10011653_pt1 | contig 13567 bp, 12 predicted proteins | sample TergutEmb28metaG_3_FD_89872 | JGI IMG/M metagenome (GOLD analysis project Ga0123355, IMG submission 89872) | Embiratermes neotenicus P1 segment gut microbial communities from Petit-Saut dam, French Guiana - Emb289 P1 | ecosystem: Host-associated > Arthropoda: Insects > Digestive system > Gut ...
GCAAATACCGCATTTCCGGAGTACCTATCTGCGAGGAAGGCAAGCTGGTGGGCATCATCACCAACCGGGATATGCGCTTTATCACCGACCAGACCCTCAAAATAAAGCATGTTATGACCAGCGAAAATCTCGTCACCGCCCCGGAGGGCACCACTTTGGATCAGGCGCAGGAGGTTTTGCGCAAGTATAAAATCGAGAAGCTGCCCATCGTGGACGGCGCGGGTTACCTCAAAGGCCTGATTACCATAAAGGATATCGAAAAGATGTCCCAGTATCCCCTCTCGGCCCGTGACAGCGGGGACCGGCTTCGCTGCGGCGCGGCTATCGGCGCCACCGGCGATTTGATGGATCGGGTAGACGCCCTTGTCAATGCGCAGGTCGATTTGCTGGTGCTAGACAGCGCCCACGGCGAGAGCGAGAATGTTCTAAAAGCTATTTCCCTCGTCAAGAAAAAATATCCTGAAACCGCGCTGGCCGCCGGGAATATTGCCACGTCCGCGGCCGCCCAACGGCTTATAGACGCAGGCGCCGACTGCCTGAAGGTAGGCATGGGCCCCGGCTCGATTTGCACCACCCGTGTGGTGGCCGGGATCGGTGTGCCGCAGATCACCGCTGTTTACGACGTCGCCTGTTTAGCCGCAAAGCACAATATCCCTGTAATTGCAGACGGCGGAGTCAAATATTCCGGCGATATCGTCAAGGCTCTGGCCGCCGGGGCGAGTGCCGTTATGATCGGCTCACTCATGGCCGGCTGCGAGGAAGCGCCCGGCGAAGTGGAAATCTACCAGGGCCGCCGCTTCAAAACATACCGGGGGATGGGCAGCCTTGCCGCCATGGCCGAGGGTTCCAAGGATCGCTACTTCCAGTCGGAGAGCAAGAAGCTGGTTCCCGAAGGCGTGGAGGGTCGGGTTCCCTATAAAGGTACTGTTTCGGAGACAGTCTACCAAATGCTTGGGGGGCTGAGAAGCGGAATGGGCTATTGCGGGTGCCGCACGATAGAAGAGCTTCACCAAAAGGCACAGTTTGTCCGGATAACCAGCGCCAGTCTTGTCGAGAGCCATCCCCACGATATCTACATTACCAAAGAAGCGCCCAACTATTCTGTCAATTTATAGCGAAAAAAAGCGGAACGATTGCATCAGGCTTCAACTGACGCAATCGTTCCGCCGCCTATTACAATATCACCATCGTAAAGCACAACGGCCTGCCCTTTTGTGATGGCGCGCTGCGGCTGTTCAAACTCAATGCGCATGGTGTCGGCGTCAAGTTGCCTTGCGATGGCGGGTTGTTCCTGCTGCCGGTAGCGTATCTTGGCCTTGACTTTCAGCGCCGCGTCGAGCTTGTCGGCGGCAATCAGGTTGATGTCATGGGCAATTAGCGTTTTCGCGTACAGGTTTTCCTGCGCCCCCACAACAACGGTGTTGCTTTGCGGGCAGACGTCGCAGACGTACAGCGGCTGCCCGGCCGACAACCCAAGCCCTTTTCGCTGGCCCACCGTGTAGTGGATAATCCCCTTGTGCTGGCCCAAAATGTTTCCTTGGACATCTACGAAGTTGCCTTTTTCGGGCGGCTTGCCGGTGTGCCGCTCGATAAATCCGGCGTAATTTCCATCCGGCGCGAAGCAGATATCCTGACTGTCGCGCTTTTTTGCGTTGATAAACTCCTGCTTCTGCGCGATTGCCCGCACCTCGGATTTTGCCAGCGATCCCAGCGGAAAAAGCGTGCGGGCAAGCTGATTCTGGGTCATGGCGTAGAGCGCATAGCTTTGATCTTTGTAATCGTCCGTGCCCTTTTTCAGAAGATACCGCCCGTTATCCTGAGTGATAATCGCGTAGTGGCCGGTGGCGATATGCTGACAGCCCAACTCATCGGCCCGCCGCAGGAAGCGCTCGAACTTTAAATACCGGTTGCAGTCAATGCAGGGATTAGGCGTAAACCCCTTTTGGTAGGCCGCGGCGAAGCGGTCTATCACTTGCTCGGTAAAGGCGCCAGTGAAATTGAAGACGTAAAACGGCATATCCAAGCGGAAGGCCACGGCGCGGGCATCCTCGGCGTCGGCCAGCGAACAACAGCCGCTTTGCTCGGCGTCACCGCTGTCGTAAAGTTTCATCATCGCTCCGGCGCAGTCCAAGCCGCGTTCTTTGAGCAGCCAAGCCGCCACCGAGCTATCCACTCCGCCACTCATGGCGATAAGCGCTTTGTCCATCTGAAAAGCCTCCGTGTTGACATTCCCCACAGTGTGGGGTTGACACCCTACCAATGTTGGGATATAATAAAAATGCAAGGGCGACCGCGTAGCGGTCAGCCAAGCGAGATACTCAAAAGAAAAGTAACCGCGCAGCTAGCCAGGCAGAGCGGTTACTTTTTTGCGTTCAAAAGTGCGATTACAAACATTCCAAAGGCAATCACTAACATGAGAGCCTCGTATGTAACCATCGCCTCACCCCCTTTCGGAGGCTCGGCCAACCGCCGCTTGGTTGCCCTTGCATAAAAATTATAGCACACCAGGCGATGCTGTTTCAAGTATAATTGCGCATTGTTGACAGCCGCGCAACTTATCAGATATAATGCCACTAGTATCTAATAAGCCGTATGTCCGCATCGAATACATCACTCGAAAATGCAAGCAAGGAGAATCACAACATGAGCAACAAGCAAGTGCGTACAAGATTCGCGCCCAGCCCCACCGGGTATATGCATGTGGGCAATTTGCGCACCGCCCTCTACGCATATCTAATAGCGAAAGGCGGCGGCGGAAAATTTTTGCTGCGTATTGAGGATACCGACCAGGGCCGCCAAGTGGAGGGCGCGGTGGAGATTATCTACCAAACCCTTAGAGAGACCGGCCTTATTTGGGATGAGGGTCCGGATATCGGCGGGCCGGTTGGGCCGTATGTTCAGAGCGAAAGAATGGGTATCTACAAGGAGCACGCTTTAGCGCTGGTGGAGAAGGGCGCGGCCTATTACTGTTTTTGCGCCAAGGATGAAGGAGCGCAAAGCAGCAATACGCCTGTTCGGTATGACGGGCGATGTTCCCGGCTTTCAGCTGAGGAGATTAGCTCTAGGCTAAATTCGGCGGACGGATGGGTTATCCGCCAAAAGACGCCGCAAGATGGCCACACCACTTTCAGCGACGCGGTGTACGGCGAAATCACTGTGGAAAACGCCGAGCTGGAAGACCAGATACTCATCAAAAGCGATGGTATGCCGACATACAACTTCGCCAACGTAATCGACGACCACCTTATGGGCATTACCCATGTTGTGCGCGGCAACGAGTATCTCTCGTCCTCACCCAAGTACAATCTGCTTTACGAGGCTTTCGGCTGGGATGTGCCGGAGTATATCCACTGCGCGCCAGTCATGAAAAACGCCAGCGAAAAGCTCTCCAAACGCCACGGGGATGCGTCCTATCAAGACCTGCTGGAAAAAGGCTACCTAACCGAGGCCGTGCTCAACTATGTGGCGCTGCTCGGCTGGTCCCCCGGCGGGGAACGGGAAATCTACTCCCTGGCCGAGCTTGCGCAAGTGTTCAGCGTATCCGGGCTGAGCAAATCCCCCGCTATCTTCGACACATTAAAGCTCAACCACATAAACGCACAGTGGATAAGAAGCCTGAGCGAAGAGCAGTTCCACGCCCTGGCCCTGCCCTGGCTGCGCAAAACCCTAAAGCGGAAGGATATCGATGCCCGACTGCTGGCCGAGCTGCTCCACCCGCGCTGCGAAGTGCTGAGCGACCTGCCTGAAAAGGTGGACTTTTTTGACGTTCTGCCCGATTACGACACCGAGCTGTACGTCCACAAAAAGATGAAGACTACCCGTGAGTCTAGCTTGGAGATGCTGCGCAAGCTGCGCCCGGCGCTGGAAGCGCTTTCCGCATGGACACAGGAAAGCCTTCACTCTGCCCTTTTCGGGTTGATTGAAAAGATGGACGTCAAAAACGGCGTCGTGCTCTGGCCGCTGCGCACCGCCCTGAGCGGCAAAGGCGTCACTCCCGGCGGCGGGCTTGAGCTTGCCCTGCTGCTAGGCAAAACCGATACCCTTTCGCGCATCGATGATGGGATATCCCGCCTGCAATCCGAACTTGGCAACTAGCCGCTACACGTTGATGTGATAATGGATAAGAAAATGAAAATTGGCCTCTATTTGTTGTTTCAAATTACCTTTAACCTAGCTGCTCTAACGCTTTTCCATACGAGCGCTTTCCCTTGGCTGAGTGGACATTGGTTATTGATTGGAACACTCTGCTACATGCTGATTGCCGGCATACTGTATGTAGCCGTATTTCAGCATAGGGAAATCTCGGCAGCAAAAATAGTTGTTTACTTTGCAGCGGGACTTGGAATCATGTGGGCAGTCTTGCTTTTCTATCCACACATCGTTCAGCTGTTAAGCAGTATCGAAACGCAATACCCTCGTAAAGCATCTCAGTTCGTAATGGCTTTAGCTCTAATTATATATCAATGCTTTGTGCTGATATTGCTTGCACTCATTACGAATCAATTCAAGGGCAAAACATTGTCAAGGTCGAATATCATTGATTATTTATTCTGGGCAGTGCTGATATTGTCGATATATTTTGCCGCTTTTAATTCTTACGAGCTCAATGTCCAGGTTGTATTTACAGGGGAATTCGACGAAATAGCGCGCAGATATGTGCAGGAGCGCATTTATTCACGCCCCGACTTAAATATCAATATCGCCAGCATAATAGCTGCGTCTGGATTGACAACTATTATGTTTGTTGTTTTGTCGCAACTGCAACCCAGGGAGGAAAAATCCCCCGGCATAACTTATAAAACGCGAGTGCTAAAAAGCTGGGCTGCTTATAAAAGATTTTGGAAGCCAATAAATCCCGGATATGTCGGCGACCCTGTCGGCACTATATTTATTTGCGCATTTCCTTCTTTCCTGATATATGCCTTGGCGGTGTGGCTGGCAAATTATGTGCGCGGCGGGTATCCCGCTATTATTATTTTCTCTCCCTTAATTATTGTGTTTTTTTATACCGCCAAGCGAACTGTCTTAGAAAGGCGAGAATTGTACCGGCAAAAGGATGCTCTTAACCACATCGATGGTGAGGTTGCCGGATTAAAATCCGAATTGGATAGCTAGGCGTCACATGTTTGCCAAATTTAAAAAGGGCTCACACGATATACGCCGTATGAGCCCTTTTTGTTATGATGCTTTTGTTCACTCGTCAGCGATTTCCAGCACGCACTCCAATGCGTCGCCGTTCTTAACGTAAATAGCTTCCAACTCACAGTCGTCAATTTCTACATAGCTGCTGTGCGCATAGCGGACGCAGGTTCCGCAGGATGCGCTTACCTTTCTTGGCACAGGCATCGGCTTGGCGGCAATGCCCTGCTTCTGCAAAGCCCTGGCATACGATATAGCCCCGAAATGGCTGTAAAAAACTGCTATGTACTCGTTCATTTTGCCTCCGCGATGTGTAGTTTGTAATTGCTGCCATCAGGAGTTACGTTGACGGCAAACCCCTGCCTCTTGGCGTAATGCTCGCAATTATCGCGCGCGCCTTTGTTGTCCACAATCAGCGCAACTTCTTCTTCGGTTTTCAGCGCGCCTTTGAGCATCAGCAAGGGCTCGGGGCAGGACATCCCGCACGCATCAATAGTTTTCATATGTTTCCACCCGCTTTCTTTTTGGCAAAAGTATTGTATACGGCGATGAATATTACCACGACAAGCGATATGATAAAACCGGCCTTCCCGTTTGCGGTAACGCCCGCCGCAGATGAGGCCATACTAAAGTTGTGCGCAAATGCCGCTCCCGCGATCATGCCTAAAACGGTAACGGCAGAATCGGAATTTCCACTGCCCGCAAGCACCAATTGCCTGATTGGGCACCCGCCGATCAAAACAGAGCAAAGCCCAACAAGCATCATGCCGAGAAAGTTCCAAAGGCCATCGGCATGCGCTACGGGCTGCCCCTCAAACCCAAGGGTAAAGCTGCCGGCAATCACGTTGCCAATAATCCCGACAACAATAAGGGCGATAAACGCGCTGAGCATAGAAAAATTTTTGAAAAGCGCAAAATCTCTTATCCCGCCGACAAAGCACAGCCTCGAAACAAACCCAACCACGCCCATTATAAGCCCCGCGATAAGCGCCGCCAAAAGCGGGGCGCGCATACTGCCCGGCCCTTCTGTGGAAAACAGCAGTATCGAGGGTACAATAAGCATAAGCCCCAATAAGACCAAAGCGCTTATCGGTACCAGCAGGCCGTCGGTTTTGGAAACCTCGTATGTACGCTTTAGCGTGAACCCTTTATTTAAGAAAAAGATTCCACCGAAAATGCCCACGACAAAACCAAACAGTCCGACAATTGCATTTAAGTCGCCGCCCGCGATTCTAAGCAGCATCCTCAAAGGGCAGCCGAGGAAGATCAGCGCGCCAATCATCAACGCAAATCCCAGCACGAATCTTGTCACCGGCGCGGAACCGCCTTTGGGCGAGAACTCTCTCTTTGCAAGTGAGATAAAAAACGCGCCGAATATTATGCCGATTACCTCGGGCCTTACGTATTGAACCGCCCCCGCGCTGTGCAATCCAACCGCCCCGGCGATATCCCGCAGAAAACAGGCTATGCAAAAGCCCATATTCGCCGGGTTGCCCATCAGAACCAAAGTTATGGAAATTACCGCCGTAAGCGCGCCCACCAGCGGCATTTTAATTCTTTCAGTCATTTGCTATTTCTCCCCTTTCGTTATAAATAAAGTTTAACAGACAAAATTAGATGTTGCAATATTTTATATTAATGGCTATAATATAACTTATCAAAATATCTAATAAAGAGGTCGCTATGCGAAGAGTATACGCTGATAACGGTTCCACGTCATTCCCGAAGGCGCCCGGCATCTCGGACTCCATCAAGGCTTTTTTGGATGATACCGGATGCAACTTGGGCCGCAGCAACCATGCCGGATCCTATGACGTTGCGGCGGAAATCCTCGACACCCGGCAAATGCTCGCGGATATGTTTGGCGCACAGAGCCCGCGGGAAGTAATTTTTACACCAAGCGTGACCTATTCGCTCAACATGTTGCTTAAAGGATTTCTCAAAAACGGAGACCATGCAATCACCACCTCGATGGAGCACAACGCGGTGATGCGGCCTTTGCACGAACTCGCAAAAGCAGGCGTTGCCTATGACTGCGTGCCCTGCGCCAAGGACGGCTCATTAAACCCGGACGACGTCGCCGCGTATATCAAAAAAGGGACTAAGGTAGTCGTGATGACTCACGCCTCAAACGTCTGCGGAACGGTTATGCCTGTGCAGGCTGTTGCCGAAATTTGCGAAAGGCACGATATAAAACTGATCGTTGACGCCGCGCAAACGGCAGGCGTACTGGAAATCGGCACGGACAGCGCAGACGCCTTGGCCTTCGCGGGCCACAAGGGGCTTTTGGGCGCGCAGGGGCTCGGCGGGTTCGTCATCAAGAGGGAGTTCGCCGAACAACTCTCGCCGCTGATAACCGGGGGGACAGGCAGCCTTTCCCACGACATTGAGCACCCGAACTTCCTGCCGGACAAGTTTGAGGCGGGCACAATAAATATCCCCGCAATAATCGGGCTTAAGAGGGCGCTTGAATACATCGCCCAGGTGGGGATAAAATCAATACACGACACAGAAATGCGCCTCGCTATGGAATTTATCTCAAAGCTGCGCGGGATAGGCGGCGCGGAGATAATCGGCAAAGAGGATGTCGATGGCAGGATCGCAGTGGTTTCGGTGGATTTTCCGGGGCGCGATAACGCCGAGATCGCCCACCGGCTGGACAGCGAGTACGGCATAATAACCAGGTGCGGACTGCACTGCGCCCCCCTTGCGCACAAAACCCTTGGCACTTACCCCCACGGCACGGTGCGGTTTTCCTTTGGGCACCTAAACACAGAGGACGAAGTTGACTACATCGCGCGGACGATAAAAGAAATCTTAAGCAGCGGTGGCGGCAATGGATTTTAGGCAGATCGAGGCGCTTATAAAAGTGGTGGAGCTGGCCAGTTTTTCCAAGGCGGCGGATGAGCTGCATGTTTCCCAGCCGTCTGTCAGCGCTTATGTCGCCGCGCTGGAAAAAGAGATGGGCGCCGTGCTCATCAACCGCTCAACCAAGGTGCTTTCCACTACTTTGGCGGGCGAACGATTCCTCGACAACGCAAAAAAAATGCTCTCGCTAAAGCGGGAGACAATCGAGATGCTCAAAAACCTGTCCGATGATATAAGCGGCGATATCCGCATACTGGCGTCCTCGGTGCCGGCGGTGTACATGCTGCCCGGAATGCTGGCGGGATTCCACAGGCTGCACCCCAAGATTTCTTTCACCGTCCGCCAGGCCGATACCTCCGAAGTTGTGCAGGGAGTAGCCGCCCACAAGGCGGATATCGGGTTTGCGGGCAGTATGCTGGGGGATGGCAAATGCGACTTCCACCCCTTCGCTGACGAGCGGCTGGTTCTTATCGCCGCCGCGGACAACTCATACATCCAAGACAAAACATACCCGCTGGAGGAGCTGCTCTACACAAACAACTTTATCGCGCGGGAATTTGGTTCCGGCACCCGGATGCAGTACGAAAATTTTTTTGCCGAAAGCGGAATCTCCCTCGACAAGATCAAAACCAACGCCAGCATGGATAGCACACAGAGCATCATCAGCGCCGTGGAGGGCGGGCTGGGAATCTCTATCGTCTCGCATTTGGCGGCGCGGCAAAAAATCGAACGCGGTGAACTTGTGCAAATCCGGCTGGAAACCGAACTGCCCACACGAAAAATTTACGCAGTCCTCAGCAAAAGCACCGTGCACTCCCATCTGATCGAGCTGTTCATGGAGTATATCATCAAGGAGGTTGAACAACTATGGAAAAAATCCGACTGACCCAAATGGCTACAGGCGGCGGCTGAGCATCCAAGATAGGGCCGGGCGTCCTTTCGGAGATATTGAGCGCGCTTCCCAAATTCCCCAGCGAGAACCTGCTAGTCGGCTTTGACACCAGCGACGACGCCTGTGTGTACAAGATTAGCGATGAGCTGGCCGTTATTCAGACGGTGGATTTTTTTCCGCCGGTTGTTGACGACCCGTGGATGTACGGGCAAATTGCCGCGGCAAACGCCCTTTCGGATGTGTACGCAATGGGCGGCGACCCTGCTTTTGCGCTGAACATCCTCAGCTTTCCCGACTGCTTGCCGCTGGATATCCTGCGCGAAATCCTCGATGGCGGGTACACAAAGGTGCAGGAGGCGGGCGCCGTCATTGCGGGTGGGCATTCTATCGACGACCCCATCCCGAAATACGGGCTTTGCGTGAGCGGGTTTGTGCATCCCGGCAAGGTGTGGACTAACGCGGGCGCAAGAGAAGGCGATCTGTTGATCCTCACCAAGCCGATTGGAAGCGGGATCACGACAACGGCAGCCAAGGCAGAGCTTATTACACCGGAGCAATTTGCGCCATCCCTCGCCGTGATGGCCGCACTCAACAACAAAGCGAAGGATGCCGTTGCGGCTGTTGGAGCCAGCGCGTGTACCGACATAACCGGCTTCGGGCTGCTCGGCCACACTGGTGAAATGGCCGAGGGCAGCGGCAAAACCATCGAGCTTTTCGCGCGTGAAATTCCGCTTTTGCCACAGGCACTTGCCCTGGCCGAAGAGGGGATTATTCCGGGTGGCGCTTTCCGCAACCGGGAGTACGCTGGGCAAAGCGTATCCTTCGCAGAGAATATCCCGCAGCCCCTGCAAGACATTATGTGGGATCCCCAAACATCGGGCGGATTGCTTGCGGCGGTCGCGGAAAAGGATGCCCATCAGCTGCTTTCCAGGCTTGAGGAGTCTTGCGCGGATGCAAAAATCATTGGGCGGGTGCTATCAAAAGAAAGCGTGAGTATCCGCGTTGTGTGATTGACAATTGCCTGCGTACAATGTACAATTGGCATTGATGGGGGTAGATGGGTGCTGGTGTACCCTCTGGTCTTCAAAACCAGTAATAGCGGCAACCCCGCTTAGGTGGGTTCGATTCCCACATATCCCCGCCAAAAAACCGCTTAACTAGGCCAAAGTTAGGCGGTTTTTCACTGCCGTGCAACCCGTTTATGACCACACTTGATTGCTGCGATACTGTGTGATATGCTTAAACCACAAGTGCAGAAAGGTGAAGTCTTTGCCATGAACAAGAAAACGTTGCTGATTGTAATTCTCGCGATGGTTTTGCTTTTGCTTGCTAGCTGCGCCGAACAGCAAGCAGATCCGCCCGCCCAGCCACAGCCCCCGCAGCAAGAAGACGTCGCGCCGGAGCTGACCTCTTCGGAACAGGATGAAAAACCCGAGCCGGAATATACCCAGGAGACACCCCAAGCGCAGCGGCCCATCCCGGATGAGATCGCGCAAATATATTATGACTTCTTTTCCAGCTTTGAAATTATCGAATATGAAAGCATTTTTGGGCCGGGTGCATTATTGGGGCACAATACCCAAGGCGAATTGCGGTTGACGAAAATCGTTTTCATCAATCAAATCGAGGGGATTGATAATCCGGTGCTAATTCTTGCAGAATTCACTCTCGAAGAAGATGGAATTACCGTGTATCCGCAGGGATTTGTTAACGCATATCTAATACGTAACGGTCAGCTGCAAAGTAATTTGAGCGATGCGGAATTTGACGCAATATTCAGGCCGGTTTCTGACGGCAGAGGCTGGGATGTTCGCCACCAAGATCGAATTATGCCAGTGGATATAAACGGAGAAATCTTATTCTTTCTTGATTTCGCGGGGGACGTCAGAACAGATGGCAGTATGGATATAGTTCTTGATTGGCTGAGAGTAGGCTAAAATAGATGAGGAACCCCGCCGGGTTCCTCGTTTGCTTATTGACCGTTTGCCGAAAGCAATGATATCAGCTTGCGGGCGATGTAGTCAAAATCTGCCTCGTTTATAGTGCGTACATCTATAAGCAAGCGGTCTTTCGCCACGCGGGCGATTATGGCAGGCTCGCAGCACCGCAGCCGGCGCTCAAGCTCGGCCACCGAAACATCGCGGGGCGAAAAGGCAATCGCAACGCTTGGCAGAACTTGCGTAGGGGCGCAGCCACCGCCAACCTGCCCCTCATTGTCAACGATTGTGAATTGATCTTTTACAGGCTCAAGCAACGCCGCAAGCCGCCGAGCTGACGCGCGCAAGCTATCGCGGGAAGCGGAAAGCATCCGCAATACGGGTATCTCCCGGATGGCCTGTTCGGGATCAAAATAGAGCCGCAAAGTGGCTTCCAGCGCCGCGAGGGTGAGCTTGTCAATGCGCAGCGCCCTCGCAAGAGGATGCTTTTTCATCCGATCCAGGTACGCTTTCTTGCCCACGATAATTCCCGCCTGCGGGCCGCCCAGCAGCTTGTCCCCGCTAAAGCAAACGACGTCCGCAGCTGAAACGCAATCGGAGACGCAGGGCTCATCGGAAACGCCAAACGGCGACAGCGGCAACATCGCCCCGCTGCCGAGATCGTACAAAAACGGCAGGGAGTGCTTCGCGCCCAGTGCCGCCAGCTCATCGGCCTGCACTTCCCGCGTGAAGCCCAGTATCTTGTAGTTGCTGGTGTGCGCCTTGAGCAGCGCCCCCGTTTGCTCGGGGTCGATGGCCTGCTCGTAATCGTATATGCCGGTGCGGTTGGTGGTTCCAACTTCGCGCAGAATGCAGCCGGACTGCTCCATCACCTGCGGGATGCGAAACGAGCCGCCGATTTCTACCAGCTCCCCGCGGGAGACAATCACCTGCCGCCCATGTGCCAGCGCGGCTAGCATCAAAAGCACGGCTGCCGCGTTGTTGTTGATGACAAGGGCATCCTCGGCGCCGGTAAGCCTGGTCAAAAGTCCGGCCACATGGGCATGGCGATCCCCACGCTCACCCCGGACGGCGTCATACTCAAGGGTGGAGTAACCGTCCGCCACTGCGCTGGCAGCCCGCACCGCACTATCGGCTAGGGGGGCACGGCCAAGATTGGTGTGCAAAATAACGCCGGTTGCGTTGATAACCCGGCGCAAACTCGGCGTGTTTTCGCGCGTGATTTGCGCCGAGATCATCCCAGCAATATCGTCATGGGAGGGCATTTTCGCACATTCTTCAGCGAGAATCGCACGGCGCAGTCCATCAAGAATCTCCCGTGTAGCCTGCGCCACAATATAAGGGGAACCCTGTCCCGTCAAATCCGGGCGGGACAGCAGATCGTCCACTTTTGGTATCTGCCGCAAAAGCTCTTGCTGGGCCATTTGAAAACTCCTTAGACATAAATAGTCGGATCATGGTTGTTGCGGATATTTTACCATATCCGCTAGGATGTGGTAAAATTGCGCATCAAAAAGCCGGTTGCCCCGAAGGGGCGAGGCGTTGCGCATAAAGTATAATGGCCACGCTCTTCTGTGGGCATTATACCATGCCTGCACAATGATCCGCAAGGGATACGACGATCATTGGAGCCAGGCCGAATTACTTGCAGTAAATATTGATCGCCTCGCGTAAAAACTCGGCGCTGCCGGGCGCGACCTTGTCGTAATATTCGGTAAAGCGCGGATCATCAACATACATCTGCACCACGTTAAGATGCATCTGCGGCGTGTAGGTATCCCAAAAATAGCAAAGCCATCTCCGGTGCAAATCGCAGGCGCTCTGAGCCAATTCGCCGGCCGGGTTGCCTTGCTCAAACGCCGCTTTCAGCGCGTCGTTGAACTCATCCGAAAGCCTCCCCACTTCGTCGTATTGTTCTTTTGTGGTCCCCTTCATTTTTGCGTTGAAATTGTCAACGGTCTCATCTCCGTATTTGGCCCGGATTTCTTCGCCGTACTGCGCCTCGTTGGCGTCAATGTGAGCAATGATATCTTGCTTGAAGCCCTCAAATTTCTCTTTGTCTGCCATTGTTGTTTCTCCTTTCATAGCTGCTATCGATTTTGATACGTTGCCAATAAGCGTGTCCAGCCGCTCACGTTTTTTACAAAGCTCGGCAAGATGGCTCAAAAACGCCCGTTCCCTGTCAAACCCGGGCGCCGCCAGCAGCCTTTTGATGTCGGCCAGCGCGAATCCAAGCTCCTTGTAGAACAAAATCTGCTGCAGGGCGCTGACTTGCTCCTGCCCGTAAACGCGGTACCCCGACGACGCCACCCTCGCCGGTTTTAGTAGGCCGATATCGTCGTAATGCCGCAGGGTGCGCGCACTTACCCCGGACATCTTTGCAAGTTTATTGCTTGAGTATTCCATCTGTTCTCACCTCGCAATATAAGTATAAACTATTACGTTACGTCAAAGTCAACAGGTTTTGTAAAGTTATTTCGATTGCGCTATTAATTATGATACAATAGGTTGGAAAGGAGCTGCTTTTTCATGGGTAAGATAAAGCTAACCGCAAAAAAGAAAATAATTGTGATTGCAGTTCTGGCGGTGGCCGTTGCGATTGGCGTGGTATTTATATGGCGGGCAGCGCCGCCTTCAATAGAGGCGATAACAATTTCGGCTCACCACTTTAACACTGTTGGTTTGAGATCAAACGGCAGTGTGGTGGCGGTGGGGCAGAGTTTTCATGGCC
>Ga0123355_10011654_pt1 | contig 13566 bp, 7 predicted proteins | sample TergutEmb28metaG_3_FD_89872 | JGI IMG/M metagenome (GOLD analysis project Ga0123355, IMG submission 89872) | Embiratermes neotenicus P1 segment gut microbial communities from Petit-Saut dam, French Guiana - Emb289 P1 | ecosystem: Host-associated > Arthropoda: Insects > Digestive system > Gut ...
AACCCGCGCCCCCCCCCCCCCCCCCTGCCACCCTCCCCCTCACCCCCCAAGAACCATGTAAAACCCTTCCATGCATGCTGTGGGGAAAATACAAAGTTCTTCATGTTAAAGTAGTTGGTACTGACTGCTCTGAAGGGATAGTAAAGGGCATTTCAAGGCTGTGAGTAAGAAAGAATATATACTGTTCATTGCAGATGGTTGCCTTTTTAATACTCTGGTTTTATAGTTTGTCTTGTCAGTTGAAGTTCTTTGGTTAGTGAAAAATTCAGACTGGAGAAGGTGAAAGGTATGCATATGCTATGTAAGTAATAAAATAGTCATATGTACATTTTCCAAACTTAAATAAAATAAATACATATATTTTTTTAAATAAGTAGGAACAATGTCTCTTTGTGGAATGTTCAGTGAGTGATAACACTGGAATAAATTTCTTTTCATTGGTGCTTTTAGTTGTGATGACACACACACACACATCCACTTATTTATATAACATCTTTTAAGATCCAATGGTTATAGGTTATGTAGGTTTATAGAACTCCTTTATTATAAGAGGAAGTTCTGAAAAGAACCTAAGCCATGCGTTTTTTAAATGAAATATTTGTATCTTATGAAGAGGCCAACAAAACTTACACAACTCTACTTAATTATATAAATAAGGGATCTATGTTAATACCAATTGTTAGATAGTACACAGTATCCAGTATCTTAGAGTTTTCAGACATAACCCCAAAATTTAATGCTGTCAGTCATGTTATTTCACATGGAGGAAGAAGATGGTGCAAGAAAGTAAATACAAAATTGCTGAATATATTTATTTGTACTCTGTTATCAATAAAAACTTCTCATGTAGGTTCTGCTGTACTTCAGAAGTTACATGCAGTGGGTAGGGTCTTTTGACTTGATCCAACATTTATTTATATGCACTAAATTTCCTACATTACAAAACAGCCATGCAGTTTTTTCCTTTGGATTTTAATTGCTCACCTTCACTCTGAAGAGAAACAACCCATAAATTATTGTATTATACTCCAGTTACTATTAGTACAATGTTTTGTTTAAGCAAGTTTCACGTACTTAGGCTTGCAAGGAAGGCCAGTAGTGAAGAGAAGTGTCTGTCTATGCTACCAACAACTGAACTAGGGAATCATGTATATGTTTCTTGGATGAGCACATGTGAGAATGATGATTTGGTTATTGATGGAAGGGTGCAGTCACATTTCCTTGTCAGAATTATCTTCTTGAGCAGGAAATATAAGAAAAGTGTTAAAAATTTTCTACATTTGTAACTGTTCTCTTCTGCTGTATAGCTATTCAGTGAACTGTGTATAATCATCATGAAGCCATTGTGCTAGAATTTCCATATCAATGAATTCAGTGTTTGATAAAATGTGGAAGTCATTTTTGTCTGCACAAAGACATACCTCTACATAAAACAAATGTGTAAGCAACCATTCTTCACATAGTATTTGTTGCTGTCATTGTCATTATCATAATATATAGCAGCTGAAGCTTTAAAAGAGGAGCAACACTCAAATGAAGGAATGAAAGCATTGGCCTACTCATGCAAATGAAAGAAGATCAAGAATGAAGATCCATATCACATCCCAAAGCTCTGTCTTTATACTTGTGCATCTTTTTTAACACCCTTGACCATTGTACATACTGGCAAGAGTGGAGAATAAATTTCTTAATATCCTTCATTATTCTGTGTTGGGTTAATGATAGGTAACAACTAAACAACAAGCAGTGTTGCATTTTTATGTACACTACAGTAAAGTGTAATTGGGTTTTGTTAAACACATGTTATTATATGTAATTTGTTCCTTTTTGGGTAATTCCCCGGCATCTGAGTTCTAATTGCCAATGTTTCGGAACTCACTATCGGTTCCATCTTCATAGGCAGGTGAATGAAGTACACTTCATTCACCTGCCTATGAAGATGGAACCGATAGTGAGTTCCGAAACGTCGCCAATTAGAACTCAGACACTGGGGAATTACCCAAAAAGGAACAAATTACATTTAGAACATGGCGAAAGCTTAAAAACAAAATGTTATTATACATTTCAACCCAACAGTTTAATGTACAGTAAGGTATGCAATATGCACATGTGACAGAGCATCATAATGTTGTGTGTTTGTACAAGGGTGAGTCAAATGAAAACCTTAAAAGTGCGCAACATAATGCCATAATTTGTGCAGCTGTCTCACAAGTCATCAGCATGGGTTAGATGCACATACTGTGTACGGTAGATGTGGAACTAGGTTGAAAAATGGTAAAGCTCTGCTGAACCTGTCTTGCACTCCGTTAGCTTGTAAAAAAATTGTTTGATGTTTGAATTTGTTTTGTCTATATGGATTGTAATGAGTATCCTTATACAAGAAATTCTTGGAGTGGATCAAAACTTACCATTTCAGAATGCTTGCCTCTCTACTGCCATGCAGTGACAACATAGTTGTTTGATAGGTTGTGGTTGATTGTTGGTCCTTTCTTATGCCAGTGGTGCACTAGTATTCCCATATGGTTTCAAAAAACCTTGCCATATTTCCCACAAATATTTAGGTACATGGAAGCTGCAGGAAAAGGCTCTACTGTAATTCTCAGAGAATGAAAACTTACAGCATTGCTGGTGACAGGATAAGTCTGTGAGCCAATACTTTGCATAATGCCTGTGAGTATCAGTTAATTTTATATTGTTCAGTATCACCAGTAATAACTATAATATATATTATTGTAGAATATTAAAAAGGATGATTTGCTGTTTCAACCCTCCTGACTTTGTAGCTCTGTAAAGTGATAATTTTGGTCTTCATTTCTTGGACCCTTTCAGAGGTTGAAGCCCCACTAAGTAGCAACTATACACCTAAAACCAAGAATTCATTGATTGTTTTCACTGAAACATCCATTTATTGTGATAAAGTCCGCTCAGGTGGCTGACAGTCTTCATCATTAGTGAATGGTATTATTTATTGATATTGGTGACTGAGTTAATCTCACAAACTTCGTCTCAGAACTGATACAGTTACTGGCCCAAGAAGATTTTATCACTTTTTGTCACAACAAAAACTTCAAGTTGTATGTGTGTTGTTGTTCTCATAAATGCATATAGTACACACTATGTCTTGTTCTCCTGCTCCTCCTCCACCTTTGGCGTTCTGTCCCATTTTCAGGCTATGGCCTCCCTGATGTGACAGTTGTATTTTAATGAGGTGAGGATATCGGCCACCTAGCCCAACCCCCCAGTCTGGATGGCCAGGGTATCTCTGTCTGTACAGTACCTCACTCAAAATTTCTCCATCATGGGTGTACCTACCAGTAGCTAGGCCTACTGGTGCATGTGAGCTTCCACACCAGGCTAAATAACCCTTCAACAAGGTGGCAATAACATCGAGGTATAGTCCGTGTTATATGTTACAAATTTATTGTTTGATTTTCTTGCCTACACCTACATCTAGAGCTACGACGTTTGCATGCATTTCTTTGATAGGGTACCACTAGTTTATGGCTTGCTGTAAATACAGGGTTAGGTGAATGTGTAATCTTAGAACACACAAGAATAACACAAATGCTGATCTTCTTCTTCACACGCAAATAATCCCATTTTACCTGAAAACATATTTGTTCCTTAGTGACAGTTTTAATGTTGTCTGCATTCTGAATGGCAAGTGGTTGTTCTGCATGGGAAATAAAAAATTGTTCACTGGGAAATTCATAGTTACGAGGCTATGGACTGGGTGGCTGATGAATTGTGATTTAAATGCTGTGGGAGCAAGAGATTTTTCTCTTCTCCAGAACATACAGACCAGCTCTGGGTCCCACCTAGCCTCTTAGTCAAAGGGTATCAGGGGCTCTTTACCTTGGGGATAAAGTGGCTGGGGCATGAAGCTAACCACTCACTTCCGTCTAGTTTCGAGGTTAAGAATGACTCTGATACTGAGCTTTAAAAATCTGGGTGTTCAAATGCCAGAAGTAAGTAGTACACGTATTGGTGAAAATCATTGTACAATTTTTATGCTGCCATATATGCAGAGTGGTTGTTTGTATTAGCATGGTTTCATGGTTAGTACACAGAATCCTGTTACCACATTTTCTTTATAGCTTCTGTCGCATAATGCCAGTACCTAGGACACAAGAGCAGATTGCTGTTATACATACCTCATGGGCCTATTGTATTCAAAGTTCTGCCTGTTCCTGCCATAAAAGTACACTACATCTTCATTTTATGGGCTTTCATTTATACTTTGAATTCACATTTAAAGTATTAATGTATTTTCATCATGTATAATGAATTTTTTACTCTTCTAAAAGCACACTGTGTGACCTAACAACTGCCTGATCTGTCAGCTTCTACCAGTGATTGAATTCATATCTCATCAATGTCAGACAACAGTGTTTTCAAATAGATTACAGTGTACAAGGTGGTTCAAATATGACCGGGACTCTTTGTGTGTAAATCTGGCGACATCAGTCCTGGTCATATTTGAACCACCTTGTATTATAATAAAAATATGTGTTTATTAATAATAGAATTTTTGTATTTAATTTGATGTTGCTTAATGAATTATCTTCAAAAAATTAATCCTTCTCATAAAATGAGAAGTTAGTGTAATAAATGGCATGGGAGTTTATATATGTACCATTTTGTGTTATGGTTCTGCAGGGCAGTCCATGCAAGGAATGTTGTTCGCATAGAATGTTTCTGTGCTTTAAAAGGACCCACACCAACTTTCCACCTAGAACTGGAATATTTTGAGCAGTGATAGTAAAACTTTCTTGGCATTCCTTTCCCATTACATTTTTCTATAGGCACTTTTTATCAGAACATTTGTTAAACAGTGGGTTGCTGATAAATGACAATATATAATTAAAGCACAATTGTTCTGCGCAGGAACCTGTACTTAGACTTGATTTTTCTAACCTCTGCCAACCAAGCGGGGATCAAATTTATTATTAGAATAATTAGCAGTATAATGTAATGTAAAATGCTAGAATTAATTTATATTTGTATAGTTAAGAGTAACATGTATATGAAAATACAGGGAGTATTTTTTATTCCAGGGCTGTGCACTGCAAAGCAGGCGGCATCATTGGTTGCTGTGCAGCAATGATGTCGTCCGCTGTACAGTAGACGTCAGTAGCTGTCTGATGATTAAAAAAAATACTCTGTGTAAAAACAGCCACACCATATCTGCAAATGTTTGTACTGCAGATTGAGTGATAGAAAAGGAGAAGTCTGATCACAATAGTATTATTGTCTTCAAATTTAGCTCAATAACTGCCGTGGATTTTTGTGGTAATATATTAGTATATTTGTACGTTTGAAGTGGGATGTACAGAATGAAATCAGTTGCTGTCCAAGTATCTGACCCATGATAATTAGCAGTTACATCTTGTTTTGGTGGAGATGGCGTATGTAAGGAATATGTAAATGTGTTTCTGTAAATGTGTGTTCATTTTACACATATGAAAGAGCTTTCAGAGTTTTAGCTGAACAGTAACATGCTTAGCTTGAGAAGTACTATATTATACCCACCACCTGAAAACATACTTGCTATAATGATGATATATAACCTGGATATCTGCAAATTTGTCACTGATTTCATTGTAGCATACTACTTTGACTCGTGTTTATGAAACTCTACTCACATGATGATAATGTTGTATAAACAGTATGGGGAAAATATTTGTAGTTGTGCCACCTTACTGATTGTAACTGTCCACGCATTTTAAAATATTTATCTTGCAGTGGTTTAGGAGATATTTTAGAAAACCAGATTATGGTTAAATTATTATGAACGAAAATTGAGTTATGTCTAACTGGTAAGTTTTGCAGTGCACAAAAAAAAAATTGTGAAACAGTTATTGCCTGGTACTTTCCTAGCTTGTTATAAAACAGGGCACACATAAATTCTTATTCTTACCACCCAGCCTTCTATCTGGTGTGTACTAGAAGCTCTTTCCCTGGTGGTAAAGCAACCAGGACACAAAGCTGTCCACTTACCTCCGTATAGTGGAATATGTGGTGCTATACCTCCACTTCTTCACATTGTTCCGTGGCATAGTACTCAGTGAAACACAAGAACAATTTTGCTGTTACCATATCAATAAAGTGTTCACACAAATTCCTGCTAATCAGTCTGGATTTTTCTGTCAGATGTTTGAACAGCCACAGTTTACACAGATGGAATATACTTTGTGTGTGGTTCAAGGTTCTTATCACAGTAGTGACTGCGATGTGACACATTGCAGTCTGGTAGATATTTCCCAAAGTTATGGGGGAGGTTGCTACCTGCATTTGCAACTGCTGAGTTTGTACAGCTTGCTGACTTCTTATGACAACCACAGTTTTTTTTTTTTTTAATGAAAATTTTAATTTCTTCTCAAGTGCAGGGTGACCCATATTGTTAAGTTGTTATAGCAGTTTTTCCTGTTTTGTAACAAACTTTCACAGAAATGCATGGTTTGATTAATAGGATTGAAAGAAAACAATGACACGCACAAACTTGTTTTAAATAAAATAATTATCTTTTGTAGATAACAAAACATGTTAGAATTGAACAAAACTGTTAATGGGATGCAGACCATCGACTAGACCACACCCTGTCATCATGTTCCCATCCAAAAGCTTTTTCAACAGCCCATATATAAACTGCCAGTAGCACTGAGTGGGAAGTGGACTTACCACATACGTATGCTACATTTTCAGAATTTTCTGTCCATAATGTCCACACACCCTCCAAGTTTATAATGGTTGAAAGTCCCAGAAGGGTTTACTCATGCCTCATGAAGTACATTGTCACCAGTTGTGAATCACTAAGTGTTTTGCACACTGAGACTGCCTTACTGAATGGCTTGATGGTATCTGTACATCAGATGTATACTGTGAGGTGGCAGTGACGTATCTTTAGCTCAGGTGTGTGTATATATGGTAAGGTGGGAGTGTCATGTCTGCATATGAAATGTATACTGTAAGGTGAGAGGGTGGTATCAGCACCTCAGATATATACTGCAAGTTGAGAAGGTTGTATCTGTACATGTAATAAATACTGGAAGGTAACATTGTGGTAAAAATCCTCAGCACGCCTTCCTTCAGAGGGGAAGTAAAGCTGTCGGTCCCATGTCTTAGATTTGCGACATGTAAAAGATCCCTAAATTTATGTGGAAGTCGGAATTTAGGCAAAATTACTACTGGACATCTTTCTCGCCCACAGTTCCACCTTTCGCTGCTAGGATCTCTCACGTCATTGTGGACGGAGGCACCTGGCGGCTAAAGTGGGAACGTCTAAGGGCGGGGGAAAGCAATGGCAAACTAACCCCAAGAACTTGCCCAGGATGCAGTGTGCCAGAGCTATACCAGTCACATGACTGGGCTCTGGTTCCTGCCAAGCCTGGCCTTCAAGGCTGAATACTAATGAATGAACAGTGTGGTGTCTGCACCTCAGATGTATCCCATAAGGTACATCTTACATAATCCTGCAAGGTGAGATGGTGGTATCTGCACGTCCGATGTATATTGTAAGGTGGGAATTTGGTAGCTGCACCTAAGATGTATGCTATGAGGTGAGAGTGTGCTGTGTGTCCCCCATATGTAAACTGTATGGTGGGAGTGCGTTATCTGCATCTCAAATGTAAAATGTCATGTCACAGTTACTTCCATTTTCATTTAGCTATCTTGATACTGCCTGTCTGCCATAAATGGCAGTTGTGAGTGACTGCCAGTAACTGAAATTGCTGAATTTGTTGATAGGAGAGACTGCTTTGCACCACAAATAAGTCTCATTATTGGGATTTTATTATAATAATTATTAGAAAGTTTGAAAATTAGAGTTATGACTGCTGACTTTGACAGGATTGTGGACTTGCATAAGTAATTACCTATATCATTAATGGTATGGTGGCATGCCTTCAGTACAGTTCTGTTCTGTGACCTGTGTATAATTTGGCACATGGTTCATCTCTCTGAGAAAAAAACATTAGAAGGATTAATAACAAGTACATCATATGTGTCAGTTTTATTCCACTGGAAGTCATCTTTTCCTTTAATGGGCTTCATGGCACACTTTGAGGCTTGTGATGATAAACTAGCTGCAAAATATCGGTCTAGTTTGCGCACTCTTACGTAACACTTCGATGCTAAACTCTCAGCATAGAACTCTTTCTGTGTTCTATAAACCACTGCAGTGGGCATGTTTTTACAGTTAAATTCATGTCTTTCAAGGAACATTTTAGCTTATTTTTGTAAGGACTTTTCAAGATTTCAGGTTCTGACAGTGGTGATGCTGAAGATTCATTTTTCTGGGGTGTTGCACCATGTTGATCAGTAAATGGTTACAGATATTCTGAAGCATTATAGTTCTGTGCTGTGATTAGTGTTTTGATTTTTCTCATCCAGCTTTACATTCATTGATATATCAGGCATTGTCCTTTTATCACTGGAGTATTAGGGAATTTCTGTCAGCCTAACCAGGACATTGTGAACTGGTGTGTACTGCTTTGTTTATATTCTCTGTCAATCCATGAATATTATCATAAGGCAGCTGTATCTGGATTATTTCACTGTCACTGAAAATAATATAATCAGTATAGAATGTTGACATTAACCTTTTGACACCTAACGACCCCTATAGTGGTCGTACCACACCACTAACCTCTAAACGTTGCATTTTATATATTTATTCAACAAATATAGGTACTGAATATTTTAAACATGATATATACTCTCCTTTTCTTCCTCTTCAAAATGCAGTTTGTTTCATAATTCTAACATATTTGGTTCCTGTTTTATTCACATTTTATTTACAGTATGTGCTAAAATTTTAAAAAATAATTTCGGCGCCAAAAGGTTAATATGAGTATATGGCATCTTGACAAATTTCCATGAATGGGGCAAGAAAATGAAGATTTTCTTATTTAAAACCAAGCTGTTAAGCTTTCAGTATATTTTGCGTATTGTTTACTTTCATATACTACCATAATCAGCTTTATGTAATCATTCTTTCTGTTCATTCTAGATACCAGGGAAAGAATGTATGTTCAGAATTTATGGCATTGTTGATAACTTAGAACAGAGGAGATGAAGCATTATGGCTAAGCTTGATAGGTAATGTATTGTTATGTACATGGTGACTGGAACCATTGTTATTGTTGATTAGTTGTTGCATGAGACTTCATTATCAGCATACTGACCATTTTTGTATGTGCAATAGAATCATGAAGAGAGTTGAAGAAATATGAATTGTACGCTTAATTTTGCTAAGTCTTTTCATAACTGCTTTGTTGAAGAAACATTGTGTCACCTGACCATTAGCATGAAGAGTATTTAGTCCCTGGGAATCACTGGAAAGCAGTCACTTTATGCTGGGAAAAGTGTTTATTTTATGAGTAACAAAAGCATTGGAAAAAACAACCTTTGTTGTACTTAGGTTTTTAATATAAGTGTAATCAGAGAAAGTAGTACTGTAAATGAAAGGGTGTGTTCTATAAAAGTAATTTGGTCAAAGGCTTAGCCATCCTAATACTGACAACCTGTTGGTGTGTTAAAATTGTTTATATATAGTTGAGTGTATACATGCATATATTATTTAACCAAAGTTGTTACAAGTTATATTGTTGTGTTTTGCAGCCAACAGATATATTGCATTTGCAAGTTGGTGAACATTTTAAACTTTAAATTACCTATGTTTACATATGCAAATGCATGGTAAAAACACCCCTAGAAATTCCTATGATATGAATATATAAAAGCAACAAGGAAATTTACTGCATTTTTAAGACATACTGCACAGTCTATTTTTATTTTCTTCAAAATGCCATTTATTTCTTAGTTTAATGTTCAAAAAATATATTTCTCATAAAACCATGCACTAAGATACAAATACCGTTCATTTGAAGGTTAAAGATTATCTGTTTGAATTACCTGTGTTCCTTAATTAACCATGCCTGATATGCTACCATAATTTATTCAGAGTGCATGTTTGTGGAAAATACATCCAGCTAGCCCTTTATACTCTGTGAGTTGAAGTTTGTTTCTGGATAGAAGCATCTGTGAGTCAGTACTGGTATGCTCATGAAACTTAATGTTTTTCAGTTTCATAAAACAAAACCACTCACAGTGGCAACACATAGAACAAGAATTCCATTGCCTGCTTTTGCTAAATCTATTTAGAGAGGCCACCAAGAATTGTAAATTACTGATTATGCAACTTAATTTCTTACTTATACCAGCTGTCAGACATAACCTAATATTCTGCACATTCACCACATTTGTAATTTTTAATACAAGTTCTGTGGTCCATTGCTGTATATTTTGTCATACAGAAGCTGAGTATAGATGTTACACTCCCAGTTTGTACTTTAGATCCTAAAAATAACCGTAATAGAACTGCATATTATTTGAAGATATTTTACCACACAGCATTTCAGGCCTCCTGCAGTTTTGGTGACAATAGTGTCATTCCCACCAGAGAAGTCTTCACAGCCACAAAGGACAAAGTTTTACCATATGTCTTGTGTAAATGCCAAATATTAAGGGTTAACAGGATATTAATTTTACTGTTATCAGTTGCCACAGATTACAAAACGATTTCAGTAGAGAATTCTTCAGTCCTTTTTTTTCTGTTTGTTTTTCTTCATTTTTGTTCCTGTGTACATGTGAATTTTCATTCATATCTTATAGTTTAAAATTTTATAAAAAAAATCCCAGCATAACATTCAGTAAACTAAGCCATTGCCAAGTAACATGATCTACATTTTAAAGTATGGTAAAGGTCATAGGCATGTGAACAAAAGAGGCCAGTAAGCAGACTTGGTTCACAAAGTGCAGGTGAGGGGGTATCTTTAATTTTTCCAGAACCACGTATGTTCAACAGCATATCTATGACATGTCAATGAGTTTGTATTTTTTTCCTTTTTCTTGTGGAACATAAATGGCAAATTGCTACTCTGTTTTCTAACTGAAATACTTAAATCAATCTGGCTCTCATTTCTTCATTTCTACAAAGTTGTTTCACATACTGTTCATCTTCCAGGTATTGTCCACTTCAGGAACTAGGTAAGATGTTTGCAGTCTGAAAGTTCTGTATTAAGCCTTCATATTAAATTAGTCCTGCACATCTGATATGGAAATCTGAGTTGTGATACCTCCTTTAAAATTCAAGTCTCAGAAACTCTTAACACAGGGTGCAATATCTGATAGTTTATAATAGTTATAGAAGTGAAATAATGTTTTTTGTCAGTGAAGTTATGTAATTTGACAAAAAAAAAAGTGTGAATACTTAAGAGAATAAAGGGTTTGCATATTCTGAAATGTTATATCTTTTGTTATTTGGGCTGTGTCATATTATGTCATGAGCTGCCTGTTAAAGAGTATTATTTTACTTCTGTGAAAGTAATTTCATTTGTGCAGACTATTTTCATGACAACTGTGTAACTGTGGTTATGAAATTAAAAATGGATTTTGTAATAATGTGTGAAAAATGATGATGTTCCTATGTAGGCTAGGCCCTTGTCTGTGTATCTGTGATACTAGTTACACAAGAAATAACAAAGATAACACTACCTGCAAATAGGTGTGAAAGTCTTAATACATACTTTACTGATTAAGGGAATTAAGTAATTTGTTGATAGTATATTACTTCAAAGAAGTGTGTATATATGGATTGTGTTAATAAGCATCAATATGAAGAAAGTGTAATGTAAAACTGTCAATTTTTAATAATACTGTGTATTTGTTTCTAATGAAATATTGTCATCTTATCCTTGCATATGCACCCAGGTTAAAGAAAGAGCAGATCTATACCTCCAGTTCCCCTCTGGGCCTGCAGTGCCTGTTCTAGTGTGAACTGTACCTTTACCTTTACCTGATCCTTGCATATATGCTTAACCTTTAATGGAGAACCTTTTAAATGCCAGGGTCTCACTTGTGGTCAGAGCACCAATCCATTTAAATTCTTGCTGCAGGACAGTGTTTTCCCTTTCGGACAAAGAGGAGGCACATTTAACATGAAAACAATGTCATGTTCATCCCTTAAAGGTTAAACCATTTACTGCCCATCTTGCATAACTCATATCCTGTATCTCTGATTATTTTTATATATCCAGTTAGCTTCTTTATAATTTCATGCAATTCCAGGCTTAATGGGATCACACCTGGTTGACCTTGGGGGTCATGTGTTCCTTAAAACAGAAGAGTACAGTGCAACGGTGCAATAATGCAGATGTGCTGGGTGTGAGGAGTAGCACGTGCTTTCCAATGGACATATGCTGCTTTTCTGAAGGTAAAGCTTGCTTTGCTGTCTTAAGATGTATTCTAGTAAGCAATTACATTAGAAGGATCATGTATTTCAAACCATTAGGGACATAAAATGCATCAGACAAATCTTTTCCTATACAAACTTGACTCACCTCACTATCTCTGTGTATACCATTCTGTGAGGATGTACAGTATCGTTAAATGAGTTGCTGGTTATACTGAGACTGTGAATACCTAATGTATTGTCTCACTGTACATATATTTTTTGTTGTTGTAACAATATCACATCAGTGACTGGCTTCATATACCAGAATACCCACTGGTTAATCTTAGTAAGTGTGTCTCCCTACATAGATAGTATTCTCTGAACATCACATCGGACAAAATTTGGTATGCAGAGTATAATGTGTCCCTCTCACCTTCCTGAACACTGCCCACTGGCCATAAAAATAATAACTACAGTGATGCAAATGCACATGTGCTAATGGCCTGTATGTGCACAAGTGTGCATACACACAGAACATGGTTGGGTAATCTTTGAAAATGGGTTAAGCTAATAATATGTATGTACTGTTTTTTAATTGTCTGGTCGTTCTGTACACAGTAAACACAAAATAGTCTGCCTTATTATATCACATTCTTACATAAACAATGCGTGTAAAATATTATCACTGTTTTATACTAATTCACATATACAACAAAAATGCAACATAAAAATATAAATGCATATGAAAATGAACATTTGTAATGCATTACGAAATTAACAGTAAAGAATTTTAGCACTGTACTACTTTGCTCCAAACAATGCTTTCATATTTTTCATAAGCTGTCACTGCCATTATAGATTTTATAGTACGTATCCGTTAACATTTAAATAACAGTGTAATACAATCCATTCATTTTTACACTGAACAAGAGAGAATGTTTTCCACAAAAATACATTTTATACATAGAATATTTATATATATCTTCAGTACCTTTTTACTGTGAAAGTCACTGTCAATAGCAACAATAAGACTTACTTTTATATGAAGGCCATTTCAGAAAATCATCTAAACAGAAATATAATGATTTAAACATGTTTCATTTACAGTATATATATGTTATTTTGAAGTGGGATTGACAGTCTCTAATGTAAAACAACAACATTACAGCACATCACTGTATAGTAAGTACATGAACAGTTTCATTAGAAATCATTTTGGCCTACATATGTAACACTTATAACAATTTTTAAACCTTTCATTTTATTCTTACAACACCCAAAAAAAAAAAAAAAAAAAAAAAAAAAAAACAAAAAAAAAAAAAAAATATAAA
>Ga0123355_10011655_pt1 | contig 13566 bp, 6 predicted proteins | sample TergutEmb28metaG_3_FD_89872 | JGI IMG/M metagenome (GOLD analysis project Ga0123355, IMG submission 89872) | Embiratermes neotenicus P1 segment gut microbial communities from Petit-Saut dam, French Guiana - Emb289 P1 | ecosystem: Host-associated > Arthropoda: Insects > Digestive system > Gut ...
ACTCTGTAGGTGGCCGTCCGGTGTACACCGGACGGCCACCTACAGAGTGTGACGTTACCAGATGCTGTATAATATAATTTGACCTCCTGATGATGAGCACAACAGTGCTCGAAACATGTAGAGAAATATAATAAACTTATTATAAAATAAGAATTTGTGCATTAAGTTGGCCTATTGCTGAGATTATACTGAGATGGACGGTAAGCAAAACATCAAAATCAGTAGGTTGTTGTTGCCATAGTTACAGTTATGAGGCTCAAACTGGAACCACTCTATTACTGATCCGACAAGGCGACCGGAATTCTGTGAAGGATTGTCGTAACGATAGGAAGGGAAGTAAATTAATTATATGAACGAAATCAATTTAAATAGTAAGAAGAAATTTAATTTCTTAAGGGCAGCGTGAATATCATTTTTTTTTGTCTTCGTAAATTTCTTTACAGCTACTGAGAATGTCACACATCATTTTTTATGTTTTGACGAAACTGGTTATGTCTAGACCCATTTTATCAAATGATGCTTAAGTTTGTTCCACTACCAAACACTTGGCAATAAATGTCTTTGGATGCCTCCTTATCAGGCTGTATACACTCTTCTACGGGCTTTCGAATTTCTAGTTCCATCAATTTTTCATTCGTCAGTTCTTCGGAGTGGGAATCGAATCAGTCAGGTGGTTAGAAAAGCAATTCATTGGTGAAGGCATTATTTATTGTAAATGTTTTTTTTTAGAATACCTTTCAGTACATTATATAACGGAAGAAAATATCAAAAAAATTTGGATTTAAGTAAACAGAAAAATTCCTAACTCCAGCATTAATTTCACTGAATATGGATGTGTAAAAAACACAACTGAAGGCTTTGTTATAGAGTAATCCATCAGCATATCGTCAAACGTAGAATGAATGCATTTCAATAGTCTATCTCACTCTAAGATAATGGGGGATGAAGTTCCTAAAGCATAAAAACAAAGAAGTTTTCAATTAGGACTTAACGTGTTTAATGAAATCGAATTTCGTGTGTGATGAACACATTTACAAAGACGACACATCGTATCGAAAATTATACACATAATCAATTATTCCGTACATTATAACTGTCGAATCTGCCTCAGGCAAGTTAACCTAATGAGTTATTATTATCGAAATATTTTTATATATGTAATTATGCTTGTATCTAAAGTAACATAACAGAATGTCTTGGCAGATACACTTTGACAGAACTCTAAACAAATAATTATCAAAATTATTCGGAGCGGAGTTGTTAGATGAGGGGAGGCGAACCATTGTTGACTTGTGTAAACCCTGAAAACTACAGGAAGGGCAAAGGGCAGTGACTCGTAGATAAGCACGTCCACACGTGCTCAAATATGTACGTTATATTTTATGTAACTAACGAACTAACAAACTACCTCCATGGAGCAGAATGCTTTTTGAGGAGCTAGTAGTTCCTCAGCTAGTCCAGAAATTCATAGAATTTTATTGGACCCTCAAGTTGATTACTGTGTCTCCAAGTACCTGCCCTTTGCCATTACCTGGGTCGTTTCAAACAAGTCCTCGTACTTCGAGGTCCTGTGAAACATTTCGTGCCACATGGATTTCTGCAGTGATGAGTTATTAGCTCCAGGCCCAACTCTAAAACTGGAGTACCACACCTTACTGGCTGTCATCGAATGTTTATACTGCAGTATACTGCCTGGTAGCAAGCATTCCCCGATTTTATCTGGCAATGGCTTCTGACAACGTTGTTCCCAAATATTTCAACTGTATCAAATTTGACAACTCGCAGTGTGCTGTATGACAATGAAATTTAGCATAAAGCATGAGACCAAAAAGTGAGAAGCTGGTTCTCATCAAGTCTGATAGCCCCATATACACCAGTCATTTCATAATCGAAACAGTGGCATGGGCTTTTCAATGGAATTTGGGGAAGTATTTTACATTACACCTTAAGGATACAAATTCCACTTTCATAGGCGCTTTGGTAGCAAACTTTCCATATACTAGAAACCCCACCAGCAGGAATAAACTGGAATCGTTAATCTGCAGAACTTGTGTCCGAAAGAGTTCAAAACAGGCATGGTATGAGGCAGTGTTATAAAGCAATTGTACCTGCTGCTACATAGAAATACGGCACTGGTTATATTGAGGAAGTCAGTAAAAATCTATACTAAAATTAAGAGACGCTTGTTACCGATATTTCAAATCCCTGCAGTCACATATATTCAATGAACGCTTCTGCATTTAATGAGCTTCATTCTATACACCGTAAACATGGAGTGTTATATGACTCCGCACTATTACCAACATTTAATGAAATGCTTTTGATCTGTTCCAGTTACGCTCATTTACTGTGCTAAGTTGTTTTATAAATTGTTGCGCTGTGAATACCTCAGTGTTTTGTAACATGTCGGTACCCTTGTTATGGCCACAGCACTTGCATTTAGTTGTGCGAAATTTGGGTAGGCAGTCGCATTTTATGAATTTCTGGTTTAGCACGTTTCAGAACTGCTGTTATATATTAAAACCAAACAAAAAAATTTACAGGTCATGGAGCTTTCGACATTTTATGCACACTTTGAATAAGACTTCCTAAGTGAAGGACGATTTAATTTTCAATCATTGAGTGAGTCTCATATGATAAACGTTATTCCGTACAGTATGTCAATAATTTAAAAATATCTACTTCTTTGGATATAATATACACTTGGTTGTTGTGATTCTTAATTAAGTTTTCGTATTGAAGCTACCTTGTCTTGTAACTTGAGGGTTGTTTGACCGTGCATCTTCCTCATTACATAATGTGAAATGCCAACTTGATGCAACAAGGTAATTTTATTGATGTACTACGTATTCTTAGCTCGACATGTTTCGGGCGTATGCGCCCGAAACATGTCGAGCTAAGAATACGTAGTACATAAAGTTGGCATTTCACATTATTACATTGTCTTGTATTTGTACTAAAAATCCTTTCAAACAATAAAGGGCTAGGAAATTAACACACGAATTGTGAAAGTTCTTGAAAAAGTTACTTTTAATAAATAATCACCAAAGAAATAAAACTTCTTGTTTTCAAACTTTCGCCGTGTTCTAAATATAATGTGTTCCTTTTTGGGTAATTCCCCGGCGTCTGAGTTCTAATAGCCGACGTTTCGGAAATCACTGTCAGTTCCATCTTCCACCTGCCTATGAAGATGGAACCGACAGTGAGTTCCGAAACGTCGGCTATTAGAACTCAGACGCCGGGGAATTACCCAAAAAGGAACACATTACAAATAAAACATATTACTTAGACTTCAAATCACATCTCTTTACCAAAGAAGTGGAACAATCTCGCGCTTCACAGCAGCGCAAGCCACATGTCTTTTGTTTCCTCTAGGCTAAGAACAATGGGAAAAAATATGCTGTGACGTCGAATTCCCCCATTAGAAGTGGCAACTGTTTCTTGTTATTCCAACCCTTCACGTCTGTCACGTCGTTAAAACAGGAGTTCTCTGGAGACGCTTCTAGAACTTCCTTTGCTTTTTATCCTGACAGTAACGGCGCCACAGTTAAGGTGTCTAGTTGAACACAAGTCAGGCTCCATTTGGTACTGATGGATAATTAGTCTGGAACGTACATGTAGTTAGTGTCTCTCGAAGTTAGTATGACACAGAACGTGCCTCTTTCCAATCAGCACTGCAAGTGGAAAAACAAAAGAGTCCTTCGTTATTGATAGCTGGAGTTTGACTACTGGAACTGTATAATCTGGACACGCTTTTTGAACAATCTCAGAACAACGGGAAGCAATCTGAAGTACACTTTTGCAGAAATTTAGGAATGGTTGCTCTCTCAAGCCTTATCTTTACTTTGAAAGTTCGTTACAACTTAAGTCTAAATGCATTTATTTGTCATTCAGAAATTGTAGATTTAATATTTAACAGTTTTCTTATTCTGTGTTTGCGATTTTTAGTAATTTTAAATCTTTACTTCAATTAAAATATATCATTCTTTTTAATATTTGCTAACACTGAAAAGTCTTATGTTAACTTTGTTAGCGAGAAATGTGTGTAAGTTGAAATGGCCTAAGTGAGTAATTTAATTGTGAGTGATTACCCTAAGCATTGTAGACAAAAATAATACAATTTTCATAGGATTTCCTGTTTCTTTTAATGGCCTGTTTGACAGTTCTGGCAGTAAATCAATTGATTACGTATTATATGGACGAAGCTTCTATTTCCGGCGGGGATCCTAAATTTCTCCTTGTCATCTTCCCATAGCTCGACATTTCCCCGTGAATAAAAACAACCAGATATCGAAGCAGACATTTGAGCTGTATTTATTACCACGCGACCTTATTTCTTCGCTCAATTACTCAACATTACGAGCCCTTAGACTAGCAGAAATGGTCTTCTGGACCAATAAATAACCTTATTTATTGCACCCACAAATTCGCTGCGAACAGATCATCAACCCTTTCTCAACAAGAGGAATTTTGGTGATTGATCGGCATAGATCACCGTTTCATGCCTAGGCATAGGGAAAATTCTACTTTTGTCGTAAGTCATGGGGTTTCATTGCACTGTGGTATAGGAAGTACGGCTCCCTGGGTAAATTACGGGAACTGTGAGATGTAACTACATGTGAAGGCTTTGTTACGTCAGGAAATGCTGTCTTTTTATGAGCCATCCATTAACACTTCCATCAGAACGATACTTGCCTTCTTTGATTACCCTCAGAAGCTGACTGGCGATATCTGTTGGCGAGTGCCATGTAGAGTGAAGTGCTGCTATTATTTTACCTGTCCCAACCGAACAATTCAATTGATTTCAGTAAATATCAGCTGTGTTGCCTATCTAGCAGGCAGTCCATAAAATTGGTGTAGGAATTTACAACATAAGCAATGAAGCAGAACTCCCTGCTAAATACTGAGAAGGCATTTGTTTTCTATCCAAGCGCCTGTGATAAATAGAACTGTCGACATATCTGCCAAGAAAAATACGACAATAAACCTTCCACACCGATCATTGACTTCCAGTCAGTGCTTTGGCCACAACCATAGCCATCACATGCGAAGGGCAACTAAACTGCCTGCGATATAATTATCTTTACTAACGGATTAGTTGAGGCTTCTACACGACAAACGTAGTTCATGCACACTGAAGCATCTGCCATCCGTAGTCATGTAAATATTCAATTATCGGCTGTCCCCATTCTTAAAAGTTAATCGGGCACTGACCCGTTGTGTGATCCCCAGGGTTTCCGGATTTCAATCGCTACACTTTTCGGTTAGCGGCAGTTGAAGGGATGTGCATCACGGAGTAGAAATGCACTTAGTACAGGGACAGTAGGCAATATATTTTTATAATACGATCCATTTTAGTTCAGCAGTTGTCTAGCATTTGTGCGAATTTTTTATTTTTTTTTACGCTGCTAGTAGCTGTGCTGGCTATTAATGCAGATTTGTTGTGCAGTTCGTAGTGATCGAGATCAGCGGTGCCATCAGTCTGCAGTAGTCGCAACAAATGTGACAAGCAATTACAACAAGAGACAGCACAATTGCTAACAGCGTACCCTACCGGATAGGTTTTTTGATATTTTGCTGGCCGTGCATCTCAGAATAATCTTAGCAATTGACCAACTTAATGCACAAATTTTTGTTTTATGATAAGTTTATTATATTCCTCTACATATTTCGAGCACTATTGTGCTCATCATCAGGAGATCAAATTGTATCGTCACACTCTGTAGGTGACCGTCCGGTGCGCAGGCACCGGACGGTCACCTACAGAGTGTGACGATACCAGATGCTGTATAATACAATTTTGACCTCCTGATGATGAGCACAATAGTGCCCGAAACATGTAGAGGGATATAATAAACTTATTATAAAACAAGAATTTGTGCATTAAGTTGGTTAATTACTAAGGTCCTACCGGATAGGGTCTGAGTAACATGAACTGTTGCCAGCTGGACTTTTTTTTCGGTGGACAGACCATGCGGTCTGAGCATTTTATCGCAACAATGCGCGTTTATACTAAATTGCTAATGCTTCTTCCAGACACGGCTACTGCCAAGCAACAATAAAAATCTAAGCATATAAAAATATAATACACCAAACCATAATGCAGTGTATTGCAAATCTGAATTGTTGGTATTGAAAATTGAAATGTCCTCTGTGGTTACCTGCAAGTCGCGTTACTTTTATTACAGTTCTTACAAATCATTGTCTAGTTTTACTTCAAATTTTAATCTGTAAAGAGAAACTTGACAGCTTATTAGAAAGATCATTTCTCAGCAAATTTAGTATTTTTCTTCTCGTTGATCAATTAAGACTTACTTTAATTCAATTTAAAATTTGCGATATATTGACTTATATCTTGGATTACTTCGACGCTAGGGCTTAACTGAATTACAGAAGAATAAAGTTATGGGTAGCTTTGTTCACATTTAACATACCCTGAAGACACCGGTCGAATGGAGACCGAGTCAAGATGATTATTGGTTAGTTTTACTAAACGCTGAACCAGCATCCAACGATGCTGAAGATAAATGTCAAGTTATGTTCATTGGACCGTGCATCATCTTGATAGTTGAATAAAGAGAGACCAACTTGATGTCACTTGTTTTATTATTTCATTATTTCATGCTCAACTTGTTTCGGATGTTAATACATCCATCCTCAGTGGTATCCGTATGCAGGCTTCAGCCTGCATACGGATACCACACCACCCCAGCCAAACCACAACGTAACGTCAACACACATCAAACCAGAACAATACAACCCATGAAATAACTCAACAAATAAGTCGCAAGTTCCTGAGAATGGATGTATTAGCATCCGAAACATGTTGAGCATTAAATAATGAAATAATAAAGCAAGTGACATGAAGTTGGTCTCTCTCTTTATTCAACTATAAATTTCAACTGTTCAGAAACTGTATTAACATACCTAGAAGGCAATGATGTCTACAAATATAAGCCTTCACTACAGCCCGATCGTAAAAAGTGTTGGCAAATTTATTACCTATTTTCTGCTAGGGTTATAATCTAAAATCATATGAACACTAATACAGCATGTTAGCCTTTGAGCTAAACTTTATATCGATATCAGATCGCAAATTCACGTTACGTAATCAAGAGAAGAGAGGAGTCAAAATTCATCCCATAATACGTGTAAGGACACTATTTAATTGCAGAGTTCTACCTATGCTTATAGTGTTTATATCTTCAACAAAGTTAGTGGAAACAGCTAGTAAGCTAGGATTAATTGAAATGCCAAGATCCAAAGAATGCTTACGGATACCTTTACAGTCTTATTAAATTCTCGGTATATTTCTGTCTCCATTTAATATTACCTGAGTTTGTGGCTGAAATCAAGATCAGTGGCACCTGCTTTAACTTTGTGTATACAGGGTTTTCGTAAAAGGATGGTATGAAGTTGAACGTTAATTATATAGGACTCGTGCGATATAAAACAGTGAAAGTTGCAAAACTGGATTCCATCGCTCGAATAGTTTTTTCACACACCAAGTTTCCCCACCTAAGGCCCGCTCAACGTCACAACGTCTTAGTGTCTGTCTGTCTTTCTGTCGTTGGCGCCGTTGCCACACTGTTGATAACATTTGCGGACAAAGAAAAGGCGCAATATGTCTTGTGTTTTGCGGCAACAAATTCGTTAGTGAGTGTTAAGTGTAAGTTCAGGAATGACTTTAGAAGGAAACCACCGCATGTGAAAAACATCCACCGCTCTTTCGAACAGTTCGAAGAAGCAGGGATTGTTTGTAAGAGAAAGTCATCTGGAAGACCTGCAGTTACGGAAGCAAATGTAGAAAGGTTCCGGCAGTCTTTCATTCGCAGCACAAATAAGTCGATTTCTCGGCGTAGCTTAAGGAATTCCAATTTCAACTGTGTACAAAGTTCTTTATAAGAAACTGAAATTACATGCGTACAAAATTTAGCTGCTTCATGAAATCAAAGCTGTTGACAAGCCAAAGAGAAAAGGGGTTTCTGAGCTTATACTAGAACAAATTTACAATGAGCCCAATTTTGTGCATAACGTTTGTCCACCGAAGAGGCTACGTTCCATATAAATGGATGCGTCAACCGACGTAACTGCCGGGTAGTGAAAAGACACACGTTACACAAGAATTTGTCCGTGATTCGCCAGAGCTAATTGGTGCGGTTCACGCACGATCACATGTTTGGACCATCCGTCTTTGCTGAAAAAAAAAAAACCACAAACGGTAGGATTTTTTTGGGTATGCTGGAGTTGTTCTTGTTTCCTCCAGTTGATGATCTACCCAACGCTGGCGGTATTTACCTGCAGCTGGACGGAGTTCCTTCTCACTACAAAGATCTGTTAAGAGCAGCCTTGGATGAGAAATTCTCAAATAAATGGATCGGCTGAAGTGGGCCTGTACCTTGGCCTCCCAGAAGCCCGAATTTAACTATTCTTGAATTTTTTCTTCTGGAGATATTTCAAGAAGAGCGTGTACGCCGAAAAACTCAGAGATCTACATCAGTCGAAGGACAGAATCTGCGCAGATATTGAAACAGTCACGCCAGAGACTCTTTCTCGTGTGTGGGAGAAAGCTTAATACAAACTAGGCACTTGTAGGGCGACAAATGTTACCCATGTTGAAATCTATTAAATGTTATATATCCCATGTGAAATTCTGGAGTTTTTCTAGTAAAATAAAACATATTTTTTCTTTTTCCCTAACTAGGGTTTCTTCAGTGGACGCCTTAAAGCCTAACATTCTCTTATGAAAACCCTGTATTACGGAAGGAAATTTTGGATCAGTTTTCCGCACCCGTTCTTAATCTTCCTGGGGCCCACCCAGTCTCCTATACAGAGGGTATCGGGTCATTCCCGGGAGTGCAGCGGCCGGAGTGTGGCGTTAAGCACTCACTCCCATCTAGCTGCGAGGTTAAAGAAAGAGTATCGCTCTACCTCTATTCCTCTTCTGTGCATTCATGGCAGGTTATAGGTTGAAATGTACATTTCGCTTTAGGTGACGCAGTTCAGGGTGTGCCTGACATACTGTGTGATTTCATACACAAGTTTTAACAATGGATGTCACTCAGATGAGCACTTAGTGACACGACGGAAAGATCTGTGCTGGTGTTAAACACGCAGTAAGCGGTGCTGTATTACACAATATTATGACACCTCATATTCTGAGAAGCATTCTCTAAAATTTTATTTTCATGTAGCGAAAAATGGAAGTTATGCGAGAAGCAATTCGTACCATCAGAAGTATAGATTTGTGTGTACGTATAGACATTCCGACGTAGATCCTAACGATGCCCTTTCGCGCCATTGAAATAATTGTAATGTTTGAATATGCAAATATAATTAAAATGAAGAGCTTATTATTTAGATAGTGTATGTGCATTACAACAGCAGTTCTTCGGTTAGTTATGAAATGGGAGCGTATATATACAATTCTCGCGGCCAGAAACACATTTAGTTTATACCAATCTGGCAGGACTTTGTATTTAATAAACTGTTTCCAGGAAACACTCGAACATTTGGTAGCGTCATCAGTGTAAATAAACCATCATGCACCAAACAAAGCATTTAACACAACAGAGAGATTTGGATTATCTCAACACAGCTGGTACATTTCTACTGAAATAACTCACCTGGATACGGTGGTCTAGGGGTAGCGTGCTGGCATTTAGTACCCAAGTTTGCGGGTTCAAACCCGGCCGAAGCCGTCGGATTTTTAGGGCGAAAAAATCCTCAACACGCCTTCCTTCGAGGGGAAGTAAAGCCGTCGGTCCTATGTCGTAGATTTGCGGCATGTACAAGATCCCTAAATTTACATGGACGTTGGAATTTAGGCAAAATTACTACCGGATATCTTTCTCGCCCACAGTTCCACCTTTCGCTGCTAGGATCTTTCGCGTCGTTGCGGACGGAGGCACCTGGCGGCTAAAGTGGGAACGTCTAAATGCGGGGGAAAGCAATGCAAACTACCCCCAAGAAATTGCCCAGGATGCAGTGTGCCAGAGCCATACCGGTCACATGACTGGTCTCTGGTTCCTGCCAACCCCGGCCTTCAAGGCTGAATACTAATGAATGAACCTCACCTGGATCATATATTTATCTACAGACGAGAGAAATGGGCAGGGCGTAATCAAAAATAAATTTATTACAAAGTTTTACATATTTGTGGATGTACTGATTGGCTCATGGTTTTGTCCAGTAGAGTTGATTTTAATTAATTTGGGCCTTCATAAAATTAGTTGCATTGCATTTTCGGCAAGTTGTAATCACGACGCCTCAAGTGGACACGATGTTGTCGAAAAGCATAGCGTATTAATCATGTATTGGAGGCTGAAGTATACAGTGTTGGAGTTCTTCGTAATGTTCCACAGTCCCTCTAGGAATTTCCGGGATAATGCCCTAACTGAAGACACGTCTCTTTCCTTCCACATAATTTTTCATTCGTTATTCGATACTGTGTAGTCATATGACGATATACATTCTGCGGTATTGACATCTATTGCAATACAAATACATAAGAAAAATTTACCACGTTGTGGTACAAACGTACAACAACAACAGTGGGGTGGGGGAGGGGGAGATAGGCATAAAGTCAACACTTACGTAAATTCTCATTTTTTAAACGAAATCAACTGGATTAACAACAAAGCTGTATGGTTAATGTGCTACTTATGTTCTAGTATATATATATATTTTTTACTTCAGCCCTCCTGGTGGTGTCTGGCGAATCTGTACGGCACCTGCACGACTCCCCAACGCTGCAGTCATTGGTAAGTTGCGTTTCTTTCACGTTCTTTCATTATTCGTTGCTGTGTACACATTTAAGTGCATTTTTATGTCACAATCCGCCTGATATTGGGTAAACCTGGAAGGTGCTTTGTGGTAAGAATTCATACGCCATCCGAAAATGGTGACGCTGTTGCGAGGTTTATCGTGCTGCAGGCAGCAGAGTGGTCATAAAGACGGTTTCAGTCCGCTGTGTCCGTGTAGTTTAGCGGTATTAACGTAATGGCTATCTTCATTATGTGCAATGCTGAAGTTTGCGACGCATAAAATACGCCTCGGTTCCGGCCAAATCTCCTTTCCAAGAACTCACATGACGTTGGCCTATTTTTTTCTCACGATTTTACTCTTCCTCTCGACACGGTATGTAACACTTTTATCGTAACCACCTTCAATTGAAAACCCTAGTGCCTCGCTGCAGTTATCAGTCGCCCATTGCGATTTTGTCCAGCGCTATTTTACTAGGGTCTATACGAGTTTCCAGATATTGCAGAAAAATTTTCGGAAAGATGAAAATTTTAAATACACGCAGATAAACTGGCTGTTACTGACTCAAACGCCGTGGAAACTGGCAGTAGCTTATTAAAATTGACAGACGTAATGCCGACAACCACGAAAAAGTTTGCTTCATTTCAGGATTCCGCCGTGAAGTGGATGTGAATTACGCTCTTCTGGGTCATTACGCAGCGAGATTTGCACCACTCGCAGCGTAATGTTGCTATCTCAACAAGTTTCATTCGTCTTGCCAATACATGTCATATGTTCCGGTCATACTGACGTCATCGAGCATTTAAACACACGATTTTAAAAATCAAAACCGAAACATTTAGCGTGTATTGACAAGACAGGTAAAATTATTGTGGCTGACGGAAGTATGTCCGTCAATTTTAATATGAAATACCACAACGGGACGAATCTTACAAAAATTGTGGCAGTATCAGCTAGCCAAACGCTTTGTAAAAGTTTACTGTACCAAAACATGCACATATTATAAGCGATGGTCAGAAGAGTGGCTCATAAACTTCCGTGTTCACATAGTCCTGTTTGTCCTATAAGAAGTTTAGGCAACACACCGTGATCATTCCCTTTAAACTCCCCTTAGAGGGTAACCACGATGTATTGCAGTTCAGTATTTGTGTGCGAGTCTAACAACCTTGCTGTGTACCACACATAACCGTTGTAGTTTTCGCAGCGTTGCTAAATAAACACATGTATAACTCTGCAAATGACAACCAAAACATCAAGCTGTATTTAATCAGTGCGATTCCGTTGATGTAGGCTTACGCCGTTTACAGATGTTATCCATCGGCACTGTGCTACGTGTAACAACAGAACCTGAATACTTACACCAAAAGTAGACCTATCTTGACTGTAAGTGTAAAATAAGGTACGCCGTTTCTGATAGAAGCAGTTTGCTTTAAATTATCAATATGGCACGACTTCGTGTTTAATAAACCATTCCCACGGAACACTCGAACAGTCTGTCCGATATTAACGATGGCTGTGCCATTCGCTCATCATTATTTTTATGGCAAAATAATTTATATCTAATTAGAACTGTTGTGCAAAACTTTGAATGAACTCGGGAGCTGTGTTTTTTTATCTCAGTGATTATTTTTTATGATCAAACTGAAAACATCCAATTTATTTGCAGTCGCTGGAAATATGTCTGAAGGCCATTCTGTTACTCTTTGAAGTCTCTTATCTGGTCACATGCAGGGTGTTCCTTCCTTTGCAGAGGGCACGTTCAGTTAGCGGCTAGGAAATGATTGGGTGGTGGGGTGGGGGTGGTTGGGGGAGGGGAGGGGGTGTACATTCGTGAAAAACACTGTATTGCCTTTAGTTACGTTTAGCAAAGTGGCCTCAGGGATGACATCGTTTGGTAGGTCTGTAGTAGATGAAACTGTAGCTGAATTACATTTTATTTCGTTAATTCATATTTTAGACGCGTTGTGGAAATTGTATAATTAAGCAACGCTTTACTATAAAGTCAGTGTGCTGCTTTGTATTTTGTTTTAAATATCGTAGTAAACGTTAAACACTTTAAAATTTAGTGGCAAATTATACAGAGTGGCGCAAAAAGAACGCAAGTTTTTGAAATGGGTGTATCTGCCTGCGATTTCTTTCTTTGGGGTTACCTCATATCAAAAGTCTACGTTCGAAAACCTCGTACAGTCGACGATCTGAATGTTTACATTCGTGAAGAAATTGCAACTGTGCCACAAGAAATGTTAGTAAGTGTGATGCAGAACTTTGAGGAGAGGCTCCGGACGTGTGTACGGCAAGAAGGACGCCAACTTTCCGATATAATTTTCCGTAATTGAGTAATCAATGTAAGTAATCAAAACTGCATTTATTACAGGCTGTTTTGGTGTTAACATAATTTTTTATATTGAAAATAAAAAATTACAATTATTTTTAAAAAATGCTTTCTTTTTGCGCCACTGTGTATATAACTCATTGCGTAGCTTCAAAAAAATTCTACAGTGTACCACGCGATGTGTCGAAGCATATCGTACCATTCTCTCAGTAAACAGCTATTACCGTATATTCCGCACTAGTTTTTGCCGACTTCTTAAACGAAAACAAAAAGTTAGTTCGCGTTACTAATCCGCACCTTTCCTTCTACAAGGCAGACTGATTGAAAAATATTGGATGTTAGAGTGGAAACGGAATGTGATGGCACACGCGCAGAAACCAGATTTGGTCTTCCAGCGAAACGGACGAGTCCATTTATATCGGCGGGGGTGTCAGTTCAGTTGGCTGCTGGCAGCCGAGGTGTGCGCATCA
>Ga0123355_10011656_pt1 | contig 13565 bp, 6 predicted proteins | sample TergutEmb28metaG_3_FD_89872 | JGI IMG/M metagenome (GOLD analysis project Ga0123355, IMG submission 89872) | Embiratermes neotenicus P1 segment gut microbial communities from Petit-Saut dam, French Guiana - Emb289 P1 | ecosystem: Host-associated > Arthropoda: Insects > Digestive system > Gut ...
AAAAAAAAAAAAAAAAAAAAAAAAAAAAAAAAAAAAAAAAAAAGAAAAAAAAAAAAGAAAAGAAAAATAAAAAAAAAAAAAAAAAAAAAAAAAAAAAAAAAAAAAAAAAAAAGGGGGGGGGGGGGGGGGGGGGGGGGACGACGACTAGAAGATGTCTAAAGTCAATGATTGTAGTGCAGACTTGTCTACTGTCCGACTGTGGCCCAGCTCACAGCCAGCAGCTGCTACATATGTTGCTCACAGCTTAACGTTGTTGCTTTGTCCGTTATTTTTCTTTCTCGTCTCTTTAGCAACAAACTGTCCGAAATTATGACACTGATGATCAACAGTTACTCTACCAGCTCAGTGGACTACGTGTTCATTCATCGAAGTAATGGCAATGTCATAAGCCTTCGTGTTCCACAAAATGCGGGGAATTTCCTGGATAGCTAAGAAATTATCAGCTCCTCAAAAGGTACTCTAATCCTCGGAGTTAGTTAACAGAGGCCTAATATTTATCGACAAAAAACGTTTAACAAGTTAGCCGATGTAGGCAGACTGCGTTTGAAATGTGATGGCATACGATAACGCACGGGAGGGGAAGTGAAGGGGAAACTGGCGAATAGAGTGGGTGTATCCAGCATTACTACTGCTGCTGCGCGCACCTCGGCTGCCAGTAGTCGACTGAACTGACGCCCCCCCCCCCCACCCGGGCCGATTGAAATGGACGCGTCCGTTTCGCCGAAAGACGAAATCTGGTTTCTGCGCGTGTGCCATTACATTTCAAACGCAGTCTATGACGTAACAATTTGGTATGTTCTCGTAACGTATGCCACGAAAATGCAACAATACGTTCCCCTTCTATTGTTGACCTACATGTAGCTGTCAACAATATTAACATGTTCAACGTTGCCATGGAAACGAAATAGGCTCCCTTTGCGCTACTGTTGAAATACAGACAAAAGCACCTCGCTATGCCGTCAACAACACAAACACACATAAACATACTCACATCTTGATGTATGCAACCAAAGAATTTTACCCAAATATCAAGGACAGGTTGAAAACGAAAATCAATCTAACACCCAACTTCACGGCAATGGTAACAGCTCGTGGAAAGACAAGATCATATCTACATCGATTCAAGATTATAGAGTCCCCAGAATTCCCTTGCGTTAACGGAAACCAAACAGTGGACCATCTACTGTGTAACTGCAGCAAACTAAACAACGAAAGAGAAAAACTAACAGCGTACATCTCAAAAGAAGACAGCTGGACGGTAAAGAAAAACGAGTTTGTGTACAAATACTTAAAACAGTTTACGAATTTTGCAAACTGCATCGACTATGGAAAACTGTAAACGAACAATCCGTACATAAACAGTGTGTAAACAAATCCGCAAAAATGTAACTACTGTATATATGTCATAAAGTATTCTACAAGCATGTAGTATTACAAGATGTAATGGGGTACGTTGTAAATTAAATTAAATTTTAAAATGGGGGTCTCGATGCAGACAGCCCGATATTATTGACCGATTTTAACCAAATCCGGAGTTTCTGGACAGATTTTTTGTAAAAGTCCTCGAATCACACGAAAATCCGCCCAGTGGAAGCCGCGTCGAAACATGCGGACAGACGGACGGACACACATGGCGCAGCTAATAGACTATTTTCGCTGCTTACGCGTAAGCGCCTAAACGCAGCATGGATATAAGTTTGAGCTACGAAGAAGTCAGTAGCTATTAAATACAGGAAGTGCTAAATACCACCACCACCACCACCACCACCACCACCACCACCAACACCACAGCCCTTATTTACAAAATTACATTTTAAACAGAACCCTAACGAACAATGTCGAAAGGGGCACAACTGATAATACGTGACGTCATGCCAATTAGGGTAAGGCACTAATAACGATGCGAATTAAGCGTCGAAACCCACGCGACTGGTGAATGGTTGTAGGGCGCACAAAAGCTTTTGGTAACTACAATAAATTCTGTTACTAAAAGCCACACAGTGGGCATGGAATAAAACAGGAGATAAAATACTAATTTATATCCAACTGAATGGTACGAAGTTTTCTTTGAAAGAAGGAAACAGGAACAGCCCAATCACGACTATATCTCTGCTCTGCCTTACTATATACTTGGCGACATACTTCGGCCTTCGCTAATAACCATCATTAGGCTCTATGAAAAAACTTGCAGAAAAAGACCTTGTATACAGCACGATACAATTTTAAGTCACTGAGATTTCAGCCTTACAACATGCTGTATGTCGTGAGAGTCGAACATGAAGTAATACGAATACAATACAACACCATATGTATTGGGACACATAAGAACCATTATACAGTATTCCATTTAAGTCAAGAGGATAATTCCTTCGCTGTACACTCTGAAACTGTGACGTGTAACAACTTTCTTGTCACGCAACTCGAGAAAAAGTTTCGTTCCTGTGGTTATGGACACGAATTATTGATTATTCTGGGCCAGCTGAATCTATTCTTCACCACCACAACCGACCTCTTAATAAATATTTCGTTCGTATTCTGTTCTGGGCAAATAATGCAATGAAAGTCCGATAACTTCTGTGGTAATGGGCACGAATTATTGATTATTCTGGGCCAGCTGAATCTGTTCTCCACCACCACAATCCACCTCTCAATAAATGTTGCTTTTGTATTCCCTTCTGGGCAAATAATGCAATGAAACTCCGAACATTTCTGCGTCATTATCAAAGAAGCATAATGGTAACTTGATTCAAAGTTTATTCATCATCCATTAGAACACAGATTCTTGTTTTCTGTCGAAGCGCTCGTACTTCAATGCCATTCACAGCGTCAGAATAGATCAGAATAATGTATAAGATAGGATCTGGAAGGAGGCTGACGTCACTGCTGTCAATCAAGAAATATGTAAGTTCACATGACAGTAAGTACCAGTCGGTACCCGAACTGTGAACCAACAGAATGACAGAATCAAACAGTAAGTAACAGTAAGTACTTGAACTGTGAACCCACAGAATGTCAGAATCACACAATACAACAATCGGTGTCCGATAGAGGTGTCGCCGCAGAACGACGCACTCTGCTACAGTTCATGTAGAGTGACTCCAATAGCAACATCGGTACACACGTTTACACAGAGGGTTATGGGCCAAAACCGTTCACAAGAAGCTTCAAGTTGTAACTTGAGGGTTCTGGAGATTTGGAACGGACAGTTCGGGCCAGGTTTACATCTCCTGTTTCTTTTTGCCACATAAATACACGTTAGGAACGCCGCGCATAAAAGACGGATGGGGCACAAAACTCACAGAAGAAACTATAAGAGCATGAGGGAGTTAATAATTGATGAAAATCATTTCACTAATTCGGGGATTAAACGAAAATATACACAACCGAATGAGTGTTCGAAGTCGTGCCCCAATAAAATGGGCACCTTACAAAATATGCCCTTCGCCAAGCCGCATATGTCACTGGCCTTGCGTTCTTTTTCTAACATATCTGTTGTTACATAGCCTCACGCTAGAAATAACGTTCATACCAAGCTTCATGTTTGTACGTTGCATCAATGACGATTAAAACACTTTATTATCCAACAGACGCAAAAATGTATAATTCGTAGATACAATTAGAATTATTATAAAATATTTAAAATATTCAAAATTGCTCCAACATGTTTCGGATCACAAGGGATCCATCATCAGGGAGCTCTATACAGTGCTTGGACAAAATTACAGTAATGGTTTTTTCGTGTCCGTTGATATGGACGTAGTCGGTGTTATGACAGCATATTTGCTGTAATTAGACAAATTATATAAATTGATTCTAAATCAGACCCTTAATTTACCTAATTACAGCAAATATGCTGCCATAACACCGACTACGTCCATATCAACGGACACGAAAAAACCATCCATACTGTAATTTTAGCCAAGCATTGTAAGAGCTCCCTGATGATGGATCCCTTGTGATCCGAAACATGCTGGAGAAATTTTGAATATTTTAAATACTTTATAATAATTCTAACTGTATCTACGAATTATATATTTGTGCATCTGTTGGATAATAAAGTGTTTTAATCGTCCAAACCAAGTTTCGTGAAAATCCGTCAAGTCGAATCTGAGAGTTTTAAAAGGGGGGCACACGCACAGACAGCATGCGTGTGATCTGATAAGCCTATTCTTCACATTAAGGGAAGTACAATAGACTAAAAATGTGTTACGGCAGGTGTCCACATGTCTTCCTGAAACATAAGTGCCACCTCCAAATTCTATGTGCCAGAAGGGTACCATGAAGCAAGTTCCACACTGTGGACCCACAATTCTGCAGTGACCTGTGAACCGGAATGGTGCACGTGAACTGATAAGCATATCTGTAAGCAGGGGAGTCGCCCGGGCCACCGGGATTCATGCAACCCCGTGTAAAGGTAAAAGGTAAAATAAAAAAAAATGAAGTTCACGAATACCCACGGGTGGGGTGGGGGGTGTGTAAGTTATAGCTGTATTCTTTCTTTAACCTCGGTGCTAGATTGGGCTGGGTGGTCAACACCACGCCCTGGCCGCTTTAACCGCGGGGAAAAACACCCGGTACCAATTGTACAGGAGGCTGGGTAGGCACCAGGGCCGGTCTGGACGGGTGCGGGAAATCTCGCCCTGCCGAAATTCGATCTCCGGACCGTCCAGCCCGTAGCAAGTCGCTACACCAACTACACTATACAAGCCCACGCAACCCTGAGTTACGGTACAAAAAATTCTCTCACGAAGGCATAGACCCTGAACTTCATCATAAAAGGTACACGGAAATATTCGGGGGCGAAAACTCAAGACTGCATCGTTGAGACGACAGCCCGGTCTCTGCTACAGTTTATACGACCCTGCAATAAAGAAACAAACACAAAGAAAACCAGACATAAGCGGAACTGCAAACAGCGTGTCCGGAAAGAATAGGCCTATGTTCCTCTGGAGCAGGTCTCCCATTCTATTAAACACTTTCTGCATAAGAAACTACGAAAGAAAGTGCAATTAAAAAGCGCCAGCGTTCCATCTCACGCCTTTCTCTTCCTGGAATAACAACTCGTATCAGTTTTGGATCACCAGAAACTTTCAGCGTTACAATGATTGAAGCTGTGTCTGTCCATGTAGAGGTAATAACCCTATTCCTTTTTAACACCGGGGATGGATGGAGCAGCTAACACGCCACGGCTGCTCTACCCCCAGCAAATAACGGCGGTTTCCACTGAAGAGAGGCCGGGATAGCTCAGTCGGTATAGGAACTGGCTACGGGCTGGACGGTCCGGGGATCGAATCCCGGTGGGGGGCGAGATTTTCCGCACCTGTCCAGACCGGCCCTGGGGCCCACACAGCCTCCTGTACAATGGGTACCGGTTCTTTCCCGAGGGTGAAGAGCGGCCGGGGCATGACGCTGAACCCTCACCCCTTCTAGTGCCGTCGTCAAGAAAGAATAGAGCTATACCTCTTCTCCCCCTATGGGCCGTACGGCCTGTACAGTCTCAGTGCTTGTACAAGGCTGCACTTCACCTTACCTTACTTATTTCAAGCAAATGATGCAGAACCGGAATATAATGGTGTATTTCTGAGCAGAACTGATTTCAGATAAAATTATGAAGCGACGTTATACGCAGCGCAGAATAACAGTGGCCGTAAATACAAAATTCATTGGAAAAGCTGGCAGAATCTGGGACCAACAAACAGGGCACTCGGATGGTGGGCTATATAACAAAGTCGCACACTATAAAATTCAAAATCTAAAAAAGCCATAAAGTCCTTTACATAATGGCTAGTACAAATGTCGCTATTTGCAAGGAATTTGCAAATAGAATGCCAATATACGACAACACAACCAAACTCGATACCAAAGATCATATGCCGATGTCCCGGTAGCATTACTTAGCTAATATTACATTCTACAGGATGTTCAGATAGAAACGCAACTTATGTGGAATGCACACATTATTGTAACCCAATGCATTTATTTGTTTCAGCAACCATTAAGCCGATAAATGGTGCTGACACTTCAATAATGAGTATTCCAATGTCGACAGCCACACCATGAATCGAAAAAAATCAAACCACAAATGAGGAATTTGAAGAAAAAAAAAAACGCGGTAGAGTCTATCTCCTGGAAGAGCTACACGACAACATTCAGCGTACAGCAGACGGATCGAACAAGACCTTTACAAAAAGTGTTCTGTAACACGATCCGTTGTGCAAACTTACGCGCCAACGACACAATGGCAAACACACCGAAAATTTCTTACAGTTTACTACAAACATTAATTATCCACTGGTTGCGCTTCTTTCTGATCACACTGCAGGAACAAGCAGCAGTTTATGAACTGCATAAGGCCTATATCACTGTTCTTACCTGTGCCGGGTAGCACCATATGTTTGAGCAAACTCTTGGTAAATCGTACCGCTGGGGCAAATTTCTGCAGTATAGCTGCTTGCTTCGGCAACAAAAAGAGAGAGAGAAAAAAAAGAGACAATTTTCTAATTATACACTAACAAGCCCTTCAAACATGAAGTCACCTAATTACGCTACAACAGAAACCTATACGCAATTTAATGACTTGCTCAACACGGCACTGTTGCCAACAGAACAGATTTATTTCAATGTCAGAATACATTAAATACAAAAAAGCGGTATCTAATCGCGGTGTGTGCACCATATGGCCGACAGGAACGCCAATCACACTGCAAAACCACTATCTTATCTGAAAGTTTCCACGTCATTTTTTAAAGGAAATAATTTGAGCACATCAACATACTGGGAGGACCTACTATAGCAAATGTTAACCTCCAACATGGTTTCATAATGGCAATTTCTTTTACTAGACCAGTCCCTTATAAGACGCGATGTAATGACTCCACACTCACAGAGCAAGGTTAACATATGCCGCGAAAAAAAATGCAACAGTGCGACATGAAACACTAATCTAAAAACACTGCCAATCCACAATTTCTCAGAATGAAACCTAGCGTAGTTTTTTTTGGTGCAAAGTGGAACTTGCCGTCACGCACAGGAGTGTTCCTTACCAACCAGACGATAAGGTAAAAGCAACAGAAAACCGAACTTGGCACTCGTGAAAACCCTTCCCTATCTGCAAGTGCTGTCCTCTGGTGTGGACAACAAAGTACAACACGTAGTCTGTCCCACAGAAGAGATTCTCTCTCTTAGTGCAACTTCAAAAGGATAGAGACCAGTACTGCTCCTGACGACTATACAACTTGACCTACTCTCCCTGATTTTACTGCTCGTATGGAGCAGCCCCTAGGTTTTCTCTCGCACAACCCTGGCTATATGTCAACGTGTCTGTCTCTTTCACTCCCACTCCAGAACCCTCCTTCGCATTTGGCTGGCTCCGTTAGAATTGATTCGCCGACGTCCCGACGCTAACAGCCGAGAGAATCCGATGTGGTGCGACGATCCGACCAGATCGATCCTGGAACTATATACCATACTCGGAACCTCCCGCTCTCCACAACCCGACGTCCAATCGCCTGGGGTAGACATCACCCTCACCGTGGACGTCGCATGTTGGTGATTTGCGCTCTTGTGCAAACCCCTGGCCAAACCTACTGCTCTCCGAACCGGGGACCAACGTCTCATTTATAACCCCCACCCCCAGTTCAAAGTGTCCACGTAAATTCCAGGAAACTCTGGGCGAAATATGGCGGCGCCAAACCGCTCTTGGGATCTATCAGCACAATGTACCCGCCCCACCCGCTTACAACTACACTAAATACACAGAACTGCTAGCTTCGAAGCAAATCCTCAAAAGCGGCATCAAAGATTTGCCCCTGTCGGGGATGTAAACCGGAAACGGGGAATAAAAATCATGTCAAATGTCATCACAGTGAGCAGACATAAAGAACAGGAACTTGCCAAGTACCAGGGAACACGACTGAACATTCTACAACTAAATGAATGCCTTAACATCACGCCACCACTAACCATGTATCACGGGACTTAATTATAACTTCGTTTCTGCGTTTGGGGCTATACCAGTGAGATTTTGACTATCATGTCCTCGAACAGCATATGTAAAACTTTTCCTCTCCTGGGAAGACACTTCCTGTCTTGACGTGTGAATGTCTTAGCACTATATTAATCAAAATTCCCTTACAGTAACTGGAGGTGTATTAGTTTATTCTCTTACTGTATGAAGTTCCAACAAGTGCTCAAGTTTACACTACGCACAGTTCAGTGAGGTCAGATGATAACTGGGGGTATCACTGGACGCATCCATGTTCAAATTTTACCTGGAAGAACTAGATTCAGCTATGACGACCGCAGAACAGACTAAATATGTACCGGTGTGCTGAATAGTCCTTAGCCCGACAAGGAAGGAAACAAGCTCGGAAGCATGTCAGGGACGCATGCGATTTCAACAACATGGAGACGTGAGCTATCAAGTTTTTTTCCCCCTGCAAGGCAAGGCGCCGAAGTAAATTCACGCCATTCTGACAGAAACATTAGCTTGTTTCCTCCCTCGTCGGGCTAAGGACTTATCAGCACCCCTGTACTAAAAATTATAAGCGACTTCCCCTAGCATGCGGGTCAGGTGCGTTACATGCGACGAACAGGTCATGGGAGGAAATTCGAGCACGGGAGAATTCTCTTAAACCAAAAAGTAAGTCGCGTCCATAACGCCAATGAGGCCCCCCTTCCCCTAACCTTCTTTCGAGGAGACGGTGGCTTTGATAAGAACTGGTAAGGGTGGGTAGACCAAACAAGACGACTACTTTAATATTTTATTTTAACTATTTTGATAAATGTGCCGCGTATGTTTCACATAGGTTTCAACGACTATAATATGAGAACCTGCATAAAACCTATGTGAAACATCGTAATTATAAACTGTATTACCAACAGCTGCATTTGAAATACTTGTGTTAACTTGGAAAGGTATTGATTACAAGCTCCCTGAGGATGACAAGACAGTGTCGAAACATGTAGGAGTGTAATAATTTGTGAAATAATTGTACATTTGTTGGTCAGAGTAAAAAATAAAATAAAATAAAAGAAGACGATGTTTCAGGTTTTAATTAAGGGAAATGAAAGTATGTTCACAGTCACATTTTAAGTTTCGAATTAATTCCAGCTATTTCACGCAGTAAGGCAAACTGCGATCATGATACGACACCACCAACTGAACACAATTTTTATAATACCTTTTCCAGAAATACAACACGAGAGCACAAGAGGGAGGTCACTAACGTCGGCCTTATTCCGTTTCATCTCCCAGACCATATGAGAAATTTCGAGTGACCTGGTGCCGTGGGATTAGGTGACGAAATCCGCATTATAAGCTGTAGAAACAACCTGAGTTTGATCCTCGTTAGCCGCATATAAAACATACTACTTTACATGAGGCTCGCCTCAAAGCTTTTGTTAAGATTTCCTCACACAGTGCCCACTACACCAACACACAATCATAACCTGCAGGTCACACGGAAAGATATTTACACAGCCATTTAGAATGTACTACATACTGTCCGAGGCGTTGAGTAACAAGACAGTACAACTAAAAACAAAAAGCAGAGCTGTTCCTATCGGCGCCGTGACGTCGTATGGAGGTAGTGGAGGAAGAGATCCACTCATTACTAACAACGGTACTGGATGAAGGTGAGGTGAGTGGTCAGTGGCAAGCTCCGGCCACTTTACCCTCGGCAAAGTACCCCGGTATCCATTGAACAGAAGATTGGGTGGGCCCCAGATGCGGCCTGAGAAAACTCTCGTCTCCAAGGGGATTCAAACCCCAGACAGTCCAGCCCGTAGCCTTTCCATTATAACCCTGTACCGAGGGCGCTAACGCAAAAACAGAACATAAAATCCGATACGGAACGCGAATTAGCAAAGAACGTAGAATGAAACCTGCCTATAACGGAACAGCAACGGACTGAAAGCGTTTCCCTTGTAGAAAGGTTCCGTTTCATACAGGTATTTGACGTCTGGATACTCGAAACTGCGGCAGTTTCCGCTAAAAACAGGTTTCCGTTAGGCCCGGGTTCCGCTTGAGACAGGTTTACGTTAGTACGAGGTTCCGGCTTAACACAGGTTTCACTGTATTTCGAGAGCCGCATACTCTTGCATAGTTCTGCGACTCTTAATGTTACTCATAGCTGTCATTCTCTTGACACGGCATTACCAGTAGTGTGAGCACGGCTGCCATTTGCCTCGCGTGGTTTAACTCAGTTACGCCTAAGGTACACCGCTAGCTGCCAATAAAATGAAAGATTTTGGCCTCGCTCTAATTCCTGTACAGCCGCTTGCGATAAATAACTTAATGTTACGCAACGTAAAGTTAAGGCACCCGCAAATCAGAACCGCACGACGTTTATCGTTGTTTGCACAACCCTGGCGTCTTAACAAAAGTTGTCAAAATGTGCGTTTGCTTCAAATGATCTCCTACGATCACATAGGACAATAAATGTGGCCGCTCATACAGAAAATGTGTCACTAAGCCATAAGCATGCGTTACACAAACTCCATGGGGCAGAGTCTTTCCTGGGAAGCTAACAGTTCCTAAAGCTAGTCAAGAAATTACCCTCATTTTATAGAACTTGAAGGTTCATTACCGCATTAACAAGCACTCACCACGTGTCCCTTGAGCCAGATCAATCCAGTTATATTTCTTGAATATCCATTTTAATATTATCGTCCCATCTACACCCAGGTATTCCAAGTGATCTCTTTCTCTCAGATCTCCCCATCAAACCCCCTCTGTGTACTTCTCCTCTTCCCTGTGAGTGCCACATACCCTGCCCATCTTGATATTGATAAACATGGTTATTCAAAATGATTGTCGGGGTTTTAACAACTTGTCATACACAATACACTTCAGATAGCAGTATATGTATTTTTTTATTTAATAGAACAACGCTCCAAGTTTTTGTTACATACCTTACAGGTGCTATATATGTGCAACCTTTCTGATTCTACAAACATCAACACGATAACCGAGTTCGTTCCAAACTGTAGCATGTCAGCGGTGATTATCGATTACTGTGTTGATGTTTGTAGAATCACAAAGGGTGCACATATAGAGCACCTGCAAGGTATGTAACAAAAATTAAATAAAAAATACATATACTCCTATCTCAAGTGTATTGCGTACGACAAGTTGTTAAAACCCCGACAATCATTTTGAATAACGCTGTATTTGTTAACTGCAACTGGGTTGACACTCGGTGGCAGAAGTACAGCACACATTTACACACAAACAATACATAGAATACAGTTAGCAACTTTGCTTGGAAGGCTTTCTGGGATTCCAACCCAGAGTGGTTAAACTAAGATTAACGATGAACTGCGTAAAAATTATCGCCTAATGGGAAGAGTGTAGGCCGTGCCCCGTCTTTGCGAGTTATACCCTGGCACATGCCTTTCAAAGTGGGGAAAAAGCATGGAAAAACCTCAGTCAGGGTAGCCGAAGAGTATCATTTATCTTATTATTCTTGAACTGACCGCTCGTGCAATATCTGGTGAGCAGTACACATCATGTCGCTCATAATCATCTAGGGTCCTTCAGTCCCCTGTGCCTGACCCTGAACTTCACCTTCAAAACTCCTAAATCGCAAATGACACCAAGACACGCAGTTTTAAAGTCCCACTTTAATCAGTTTCGTGCGATTTCACGTAACCTGTTAAAAACGTGTCCTTCGGTCATTAATTTTTCAAAGCAGACGAATGGAGAAATAAAATAATGAGTAATCTATGGTCTTCAACTTAGACTTAATAGGTATATGACACAAATAGCTGTTACTGACTACGCGTAAGTCTGTGGCCGTTCGACTGCTGGGATCGCGGGTTCGAATCCCGATGAGGTCACGTATACTTTTCTCTTGTATTTGCTGTGTGTTGTGTAGGTAGCGGCCTCTGCGACGAGCTGATCATTCGTTCAGAAGAGTCCTACCGCCTGTATGTGTATGTGTGTGTGTGTGTGTGTGTGTGTGACCTAGAAACCTCAACAAAGACGCGGCCTGGGCCCGGGATGGGCTGTTACACACCACAGAAAAGGAAAAATTAATTAACTGAAGTAATGAAGAAGCTATAAGCGGGTGACTACGGTACTTGTTTCGTCGCTTCCCTGAGCACCTCAGTTGCTGCGGAATGTCCCACACGAAGCATACTTTCTACGTGATAAAGCTGCCGTGCCCAAAGACACGATGAAAAGAACACCCTGTACAAGAAAGAAATACATCGGCGGTACGCTTACACCACATCTGGATAGAGAACTCGAAAATTTTAAAGTTTTTATATTTCTCAATGTATTATCCAAAAAAAAAAGACACTTCGTGATCCACACGTGACATACCTAACCTCGTACAATGTTTCGGCACCTAAATGCCATCCTCAGGGAGTTAATACAACAGAGGTATACAAACCAAACTGAAAATATAAGTTTTGTCCATTCTTATAAGCATGTTTACGACGCTAGCTTGTTAACATGCACAAACTGTTCAAATACATAACACTGACAGTAATGATAATTTACAATAGGAATGATACTTCGCCATACATGCCAAGGGTACCTCGGTTGTCTGAGGCAACTGCGCGACGTATCCGGTATGTTCCTTCATATACACGTACCTTATAACATGGCTCATTTTCCGAAAATATTTTCATAATCCGTTAACTAACACAATGGTAATATAATTAAAGGAAGAGATTAGTTTATATCATACGGAATCAAAGCCGATGTTTGTATACACAATCCACATAATTAAGAGCGACTAAGAACAAACAACAGAGGCAGGTTATAAATACTGCAAAGTTCACCCACGAACAGGCCACGAAGGCCCGGAGGAAGAGCACAGGTACAGCTCTACTCTTACTTTAACCTCGGCGCTACATGGGGATGGGTGGTCAAGGCCACGCCCCGGCCGCTTTACCCCCGGGAAACTCCCGGTAACTTTTGTCTAGGGGGCTGGTTGGACCTCAGGGCAGGTCTGGACGGGTACGGAAAATCTCGCCCCCACAGGGATTCTAACTACGGACCGTCCAGCCCGTAGCGAGTAGCTATACCGACTGAGCATTCGCGGCACACTTATAATTCGTGTGCTAAAATAAAACACCAGAACACTGTAACTAAGAACACACAACCGTCGGGGCTCACGACTGATATACACGTAACACGTGGCAGCACAATTATCATTACTGTCAGTTTTATGCAATTTTAACAAACTAAGGTTTAAATTTCGCTCACAACGACGAACAAAACATATATTCAGGTTCGTTTGTATAACCTTATTGTAATAACTCCCTGAGGATGGCATCTACGTGCCGAAACACGTAGCAGTTGATTTATGTCATGTATGTTGTATCACGAAGCTATGTTAGTGAGTCCTTGTCACCACGGCATGGTGCGTCCTCAGGTTGCGGATAGAGGAACGGCCTCCGATAAGGAGGGTAGCTGCGAATAAATTGAATAAGCAGTCGCGGACAGCCGACGATGGGTGGTCCTCCAGCTTGGGGGTTGGGAGAGGTGCTAACAACCCCTCCCTGTAAAATCTAATGTTCACAAACACTTAGAGGCGGGATGATTCCTTTGG
>Ga0123355_10011657_pt1 | contig 13565 bp, 10 predicted proteins | sample TergutEmb28metaG_3_FD_89872 | JGI IMG/M metagenome (GOLD analysis project Ga0123355, IMG submission 89872) | Embiratermes neotenicus P1 segment gut microbial communities from Petit-Saut dam, French Guiana - Emb289 P1 | ecosystem: Host-associated > Arthropoda: Insects > Digestive system > Gut ...
GGTAAAAGCGGCCGGTGCGTAAGACTGACAACCTTACCACCATCCTGGGCCATTGTCACGTAATCTGGGAACCTTAACTTCCTGGAACCCTCTGGGCACCTCGGGCCTGTAATGGGACTGATTATTACGATGGTCGTGGATAAGATGGGCGGGGCATGTGGCACGAATAGGACAGGAGGTAAATGCATAACAAATTTTAGTGGGAAATCTGAAGGACTGAGACCACTAGGCGCGAATGTTAAGATAAATGTAAATTTTAGAAGCATGATGGGAGGGTGTGAATGGATTATTCCGGCTCAGAAATGGTTCAATAGCGGAATGGTATGACGGTGCTCATTCATCCATGGTGACATAAAAACCATAGGAGACATGGGGACATAGTCCTGAAGACGAAGATGATTTTCTGCAGTAGAGGTTTTTCGGCAGTCTCATAACAACTATTACTGCACACATTCCGTAGCATGGTTTTGACTCTTTTTTAACCATTGTAACATTTGTACTGTAACTGTACGCTTACACGTCTGTGTCATAACTGGCCATTATTGAATTTTTGTTTGTCTAGTACCTTCCGGAATATGGCCGAAAAAGGCCGAAACATGTAGGAGGACTACCACATATTTTATATTATTGTACCTAATTATAGTGCAGTTGTTGAAATATATACTGGTACATGTAATGCTGTTTCCCATGTTGAATGTTTTGTTCTGTTACATTAGTACTTGACGAAGTATGTGTGCAGTGCCCAGTGTGGCTGCTGTCTGTAGTTTCTTGATGCTGAGCTTTTCTGTGTGTTGCACAGGTACTCTCTGAATTAGTTTGAGGTGGTTCCAGTTGCTCCTAATGTTATTTTTATCACGTTCATTATTATTATTATTATTATTATTATTATTATTATTATTATTATTATTATTTAGTGGCTAAGAATACGTGGCATTACATCTCCACCCCCATACGTCCTCAGCACATGGTGCTCTGTTGTTTCTCTGACGCAGAACCTTAAATGCGCCCCCCGTGCGTCGAAGTGAAGGATTACCTGAATTATGATGAAGTGCCATGACGTCACAGCTCGTGGTCGGGTATTGATAGCCTGGTACTGCCGACAATGGACTGAATGTCGTCCCTCCCGTGTGTTTCCTCCATCTGGCACGTCTGTTACTGAACCATACCTGCTGGAACAGCAGAGAAGTGGCTAAGTGTTTGATGAGTAATTTGTTTGTCCACAATAAATTCGGTAGTGTATGAAACTTTAGGTCTTTCATGTCGACTGCAAAGTGGAGGTGAATGTATGCCGGGTAGGTATCGAACTGTTGACCACAAGTTCCGCGAATTGTCAGAGCAAAGCACAAGATGAAACCCCTGGTGTCATTCCTGGTCGTAGTCCCAGATGTAATTTTCCTTGTATTACGTGGTTAAATTTTTCCATCCCAGCTCACTTACACCCTGAAGATGGAGGATCGGGTTTCTCGGAAAATTAGGTACCTGTCTACCAGGCTACAGACATTGTCCGACTTACGGAAAGTCTGGAGGAATTTGACGTTTCCGTAAGTTGGGTTTGGGTAGAGATATGGTAAGTTATATATGGATTTACAAGGGAGTCCAGCTGAAATCCGGACTCCAGCACACTGAAACCTAATCGGCTGCAGCATGACCGCCCCACCGCCTGTGTTATCGTCCAGCAGTGTTCTTCCACTACCTTCGCCTCATTTCCCCATTCTCTTCCGCCAGGAAAAATTCGGCTTCCGTTTCAAAAATGTTATTATTTCAATGTTTTATATATTTTTAAATTTGTGTGTATCTGGAGTGTGTGTATGCATGAACGCAATGCAGACATGTCAGTCAGTACAGTGGTAAGAGAGTACTCGTAATACTGCCTTTGATCAAATGCCGTAAGTGGCTTTAAAGAATTTCACAGCACTTCCTCGCACTCATTGTCTCACTGTGAACTCTGCAATCGAATTGTCGCGCACTGTATATCTAGCATGAACAATATATAGACGCTGAGCCGATTCCATTGAAACGCTTCCAAGAAATATCTAAGTATTACGATCGATGCGATATCCCTTCGATACAACGTCCCTTAAGGAGCATGCGCGATGTGACTTTATCGGAGACGGACGAAAAGGGTTGATGACTGTGCGTTTTGTATGGTGTTTTTTAAATAACTGTTGTATTCAACATGAGGGAAAAGTACCACTTGGGAGAACCAGGCGTAGATGGGAGGATAATATTAAGATGGATCGTCAGGAAGTGGGATATGGAGGTATGGACTGGATCCAGCTGGCTCAGGATAGGGACAGGTGGCGGGCACTTGTGAATGCGGTAATGAAATTTCGGGTTCCATAAAATGCGGAGAATTTGTTGACTAGCTGAAAATCTGTCAGCTTCTCAAGGACTCTGCTCCACAGAGTAAGTAAGTAAGTAAGTATACAATAGTATTTATTTTTCTTCTACTTTAAGATTCATTCTGTGATTTTCTTAAATTTTTAAAGGTTTGTTTTACCCTGTGAATGAGATTTTGGTAAAAATGTCTATTTAGACTTAAATGGGCGTGGGGTAACTGAGAAAGTAATAAAATTAGATGTATTTCATGCTCAGCCTAAACGGACATTTTTTTGCCCAAAATCAAACAGACAAGCAAGCATACGCGGACGCAAACACACGCACGCACAAACTACAGAAAATTAGGTAAAAAATTATTCATGCATTAAGCGATACGTCATTGAGAACAAATGTCTAATTTATTCTTATACTTTAAGTTTAACAATATTTTTAAAGAATAATTCAAACACCTGAAAGGACCCACACCATTCCCTGAATGCAGTCGTATGCCTACAAATAGCTGCCCATCCGTGTTATAAAGCAGTCAGTTACTGTCAGTGCTTTAATTTACTTGTATCCTGGCCTCTGTGAGCCCGGTGCGCTGTGCTAGTTCCTCGCGTGTGTAGACGTCCGGGTACTGCGTCCTCAGGAAGGCCCGCTCCAGCTCCTCCAGTTGGTCTCCAGAGAACGTGGTGCGGCTCCGTCGCTGCTTTCTCTTCAGCGGGATCCCAGGTTCTGACTCCGTGTCCGATTCGTCTCCGCAACGACCTGTAAACACAGGCCACATTTATCGTAGTCCTTCCATGAACTCAAAATATTGAATCGCTTGCTTCATCCCATCCAATTCTCGAATATTTCTGCCTTTAAATAAACGATATATACTCGTATATCTGACAGTGTCTGACACCTGTTAGTATTTTTCTTAAATGTATATATATCCTGATTATGGGCATAGCCAGTTCCTCCGAGGCACTGGTTCATGCTACCAGACTAAACGGCGTCATATCTCATAATACAGTACCTTCATCTGCACTGCAGATGGCTAATTTCTCCCCACATTTGAATTTCTTACGGGAGTTTTGAACATGATAAATTTGTCCCTCTCCGGAACATGAAGATAAACATGGGGAGTAGAGGTATGGCTCCACTCATTCTTAACTTCTGCAATAGGTGGAGGTGAGTGTTGAGCATTACGCCTGGCCGCTTTGCCCCTGGGATAGAACACTGGTACCCATTTAATCGGAGGTCTGGTGAACCCCAGTGAGGGTGTGGACGTTTTTCAGAAGAGTGAAACGTCATACCCCTAAGGGAGTTCAAAACCCGGACCGTCCTGCCCACTGTGCCAACTACGCTGCTTCGCCTCCGAGTTTTGTACATAATACTTATATGTTCTGTACTAATAGAATGGGAATAGAGCGGGTAACATGTTGAACCAATTGCGATTTGAGGTCCTCGCGGTGTAAATATTCACATCGTCGAGTTCAGAGTTATGACACCGTGTAGTCTGGTAGGTGGTTTCGCACAGGCCATGTATCCTCCTTTTTTCAGGGTGCAAGTATCTTCTTTTATTTCCCTTATCTTGCAATGTGTTACTTTGTTTGCGACCTACCACAATACACAGTGCCATAAGCCATTTCAATCTAACGTAAGAAAACAATGGAATGAGTGTTTTGTCCTGTGATAAGAACCTGTAGAAATGAAAATTGCATTCAGAATTTTAGACGGAAAATCAGAACGTAAAATTGTATTTTGGACCACCTAGACGAAGAATTGAGGTAATATTAAAGGCACCTTTGGTAAGTGGTATATGAAGAGGAATGTTTTAAGTATATCGAGGAATTAGTCGCTGGTAGCAAAGCAGAGATAATTCCGCCTTGGCGAGTGTTTTGTATCGTAAATTCTTTACGTAGAATACAAGCCTTTTAGGACCTCTGCTGCCTCTAAGAAACTTCAAGTTGCTTTAAAAGCAGGTAGGGACTCAACTGAATAGTTCTGGGATAGGTTCAAAGATATCTAGGGGATGATTCAATATTGGTATACGTATACATTTGGATTTCGTAAAGAAGTAAAGTTTCTTGTAATTATAAACATAAAATCCCAATAACACATCACATAACTGAAGGATATAATACAGACTATTCCTTATATTTATACTATGACATGTTTCGGCCAATTCACGTACCCCTTATCAAAACATATTGAGGAGTTTCTTCTTCTTCTTCTTCTTCTTCTTCTTCTTCTTCTTCTTCTTCTTCTTGTTCTTCTTGTTCTTCTTCTTCTTCGTCTTCTTCTTCTTCTTCGTCTTGTTCTTGTTCTTGTTCTTCTTCTTCTTCTTCTTCGTCTTCTTCTTCTTCTTGTTCTTCTTCGCCTTCGTCTTCGTCGTCTTCTTCTTCTTCTTCTTCTTGTTCTTGTTCTTCTTCTTCGTCTTCGTCTTCTTCTTCGTCTTCTTCTTCTTCTTGTTCTTATTCTTCGTCTTCTTCTTCTTCTTGTTCTTCTTCTTGTTCTTCTTCTTCTTCTTGTTCTTGTTCTTGTTCTTGTTCGTCTTCTTCTTGTTCTTCTTCTTGTTCTTTTTCTTCGTCTTCTTCGTCTTCTTCTTCGTCTTCTTTTCTTCGTCTTCTTCTTCGTCTTCGTCTTCTTAGTCTTCTTCTTCTTCTTATTCGTCTTCTTCTTCTTCGTCTTCTTCTTCTTCTTCTACTACTTCTTCTTCTTCTTCTTCTTCGGGCCCGTCAGCTTATGAACCGAATGCACCGCAGGCTTAGGCTTATTGTGCAGCCCTAATATTTCATTCAGCACAGCCTCAATAACCCTGCGCCTCGTATGAAGAGGCAAAGGTTCCTTACTGAAGCTATGCTTATGTCTTTTGGTTCTACAGTCAGCCTCCCAAAGACATAACGCTGTCGAGCTAACGCCTCGCAACAGCAAATAATGTGCTGCACTGTTTCAGCCTCCATCCCACAAAATCTGCAGACTGGATCCCCATCAAACAGGCCCATAGTATACAGGTGCATGCCCTGTGTAGATCGCGGTTACTATTTTTAGTTGATGCCTACTTAACTTAAGTAGGTCGTCGGCTCTTTTCTTACATGGTCTATCTGTAAATAGTTTGCCATGTCTGAGGCCTGGCAAGTCTATCCAGGCTCTAAGATGTTGCACCTCAGTCCAGTTCTTAATTGCTCATCTTACCGAACACTTAGGAGTTCCAAGTGCCGGCTCTGAACCGAGTAACGGCATGGCTGACGCTTGTCTAGCGAGCTTATCAGCCTCCTTATTGCCGGAAATGCCCCGGCGCCCCGGCACCCAAGTGAGGGTAACATCATTCAGGCTAGCCAACACCGAGAGAGCATCCAGGCATTTTACAACCAGTCCAGAGGTGACCTTCGGGCCACTAAGTGCCTTGAGTGCAGCCTGGCTGTCAGAGAAAATAAGAATCCGCTTATTCTTATAGACCCTTCTTATATTTTCGCATGCACATTATAAAATGGCATATATTTTAAGCAGTTTATTTTTTAGGAAGAGGTTATATTGTTTATTTTTAATATTAATATTAATATTAATACTTATTCCTAGTAGTGGAATAATAAATGTTAAAATGTTTTAAAAAATTTAATATATTTTACAATATTCCTGTTATGCCTATAGTTATCAAGTCCTATTGGATGAGTGCTGCTACATTGAAGAATTTCTTGACCAGCTTAGTAACTGCATTTGCTGTGTAGGCAGACGGACGCAAGTGGCAGTTGTGTCTTGTGATGGCCCGAGTTTTTCTGGCTTGGCGTGTACATTTAAATTGCTACCAAGTAAACACACAGAGACGAGCATGTGGTCGTGTAGCAATAAGGAAGACCATACTTGGCGGTATGCGTTGTTGTTGTTGTTGTTGTTGTTGATGATGATGATGGTGATGATGGTGATGATGATGATGATGCTATAATCGCCTCTAGGTCTTAACGAGCCCGAATCAAAAGCCGAACCAAGTTTTCTGCATTACATTTTCAACTGTGAAGTTTCTTGAGGCTGATTGAGGCAGGAGTGTTACATGCTGCATGTGTGTGGGCTGTGGGCAAATGATAAATGGAATGTACTGTCAAACCGCAGGGAACCAATGTCTACAAGAGGGGTATGTAATATCGTCTGACAAGTGGCCCCGTGAGGGGCGGCCGGCAAACACAGAAGGAACAAGATTTAGAGGGTGAGACTTACATGGTGAAAATGGGAGGGGTTGGGGGGGAGGGGGGGGAGGAGGAAAGAGATGTGCCGTCTTGTATACAACGGGCCGTAAGTGTGCATATCCTTAAGTCTAAATGAACTTTATTTTCCTGACATGGGTGTACTTCCCCTTAGCCCTCCCATCCACAGGCACACACATACCATAACGTAGGTCACATAGCACCTTTATACACTGAACTTCAAACTTGTTCTTCATTCATTTGAACTTTAATTGATTTCAAATCAACGTTTAGTTCTTCGTTTTTTGAAGTTGTTTTTTTACGTTACATAGCAGGCGTTGTTTTGTGATACTAATCGCAGTTTCTTACGTAGCAATAGTGAAGTTCATAAGTTTATGAAACTCGCACAGGTGTAAAATATTTTAATAATAATATTCAAGTCATAGCGTCAGTAACCTTTAATTTCTTTACAAAACGTGCAACAAAAACTTTAATTCCATGTTTACTTCCTTATAATTTTTTTTACCGAATCCGGAATGGCTCAGTCGGTGAAATGAATGACAGTGCTGCCAACTGTACAACTTAATAATCGGGCGCGGATGTCTGGTGGTGGCAAATATTGTCTGGTCTTTAGAGCAGTGTTTCTCAACCTTTGTGAGACCGCGGCCCGGTGAATTCTTTTCTCATAAGACGAGGGCCCTGTCCCAGCAGATTTACTCGTCAGTACCTTTCCAATTTTTTTTTAAGTTCATACATTAAACTAACATAAGTATTAATAATTAATTATGGCATAATCATAAAGAGTATCAGTACACTTGTGTGGGCGGTGTGGCATGTTGACAAATATAACATTACATTTAAATTAGTTATCAATTCCAGGAGAATCTCTCGCGGCCCGGTATAATTGATGTCAGGGCCCGGCGGTTGAGAAACACTGCTCTAGAGCGCCCAAGTGGGGCGGCTTCTTGTCCAATGGCTAACAGGAGATCTTTCCCAGCGGTAAAAACGGTCCGTACATGATGCTGACTTCTCACCACCACATAGTTTCGAGATTCAGAATGAATGGAGCTGTACCTCCACTAACCATATGCCTTCACAGTAAGAAGGTAAAGGTAAAGTGATCCCGTTACAGGCCCGGTGTAGCCCAGAGGGTGGGTAGAGGTATAGCTCTACTCTTCCATGACCGCGGCACTAGAAGGGGATGGGTGGTCAGCAGCACGCCCCGGCCGCACTTTACCCCCGGGAAAGACCCGGTACCCATTTTACAGGAGGCTGGGTGGGCCCCAGGACCGGGCTGGACGGGCGAAAAATCTAGTCCCCACCGGCATTCGATCGCGGACCCTCCAGCCCGTAGTCAGTCGCTATACCGACTGAGCTACCCGGCCCACATGCCTTCACCGTGCGATGACTAATTAATCAGAAGGAAACCTTACTTACTTACTCCATGGCGCAGAGTTCTTCTTGAAAAGCTAACTGGTTTGCAGCTAGTCAAGAAATTCCCCGCATTTCACGGAACCCGAAGGTTCGTTACCGCACTCACAAGCGTACGCCACCCATCCCTATCCTGGGCCAGCCCAATCCAGTCCATATACCCACATCCCACTTCCTGGAGATCCATCCTAATATTATCCACCCATCTGCGCCTAGGTCTCCCCAGTGGTCTCCTTCCCTCCGGTTTCCCCACCAAGACCCTGTACACCCCCCTCTCCTCACCCATATGCGCAACATGCCTTTTATAATTTTGTAACAGAAAATGAGATCTATAAATAAATAAATAAATAAATTATAAAGTAGAATCAGTTGTGTGATTTAGTGAATATGTGAGCGACGGTACATAGTTGACAGATGGACGAAATGTGACAGCAGTGGAAGGAAAGACAGGTTTGTAGGTTTGTATGTTTAGTCGGTTTTGCTGTCTCGGTCTTTGCCGTTTATGATTTGTAGCCTGATGTTTAGCGAATTCGTGACTTGAGAGGGTCCGAATTGTAGTGTCATATTAGTGTTCAACTCTGTAGGCTATCTATGAAAACCCTAACTAAAATTCAGAATCGTCAAGTTATCTTCTTGAACTACCGACGGAAGTTTCACTGATTGGCTATATGATATAACTAACGCCCGCACAGAATTAACAATACTCGAGGGCGCTCATGGCGCATTAAATGGAAACTAATTAAATGATGTGAGAACATCTTAACGAGCTAAATTTCTCTTCTTCCTTTTTAGATAATCAGCACGATATGTGTGACGTCTTTTTGATTAATTACAAATTGATTGAAGTATCGAATTAATAATTGTTAATGGAACCCTTTTCAAGAGCACCGTACATCTGCACCAATTAAATAGCATTATCAATTGTACACTCCACCTACTCGAAGATTAACCCGAAGATGGCCCTACATTTGGGCCGAAATATGTAGCTGGAATTATAATCTAATATAATCTAATAAAATATAAAATGGTGTATGGCTGTATTATATATATTTTATATTATACCGCAGGGGAAAAAAACTAACATTGAGTTTTTTTCAGGGGCGTATAGGTAAAACTATTTTGCCCTGGAATATAGATTTTGTTTCTATAGTATAACCCAAATATACTGCACCGTAAAATTCGGTGTTGTCACGGTGGTAGCTATGAATATTACTGTATCTTGGGATGTAATCGATTTGTAGATGATTATCTGCATTTAGAAAGAAGGTAAACATCCATCTTCAGGGCGAAGGCCATGAAGATAAAGCAGCACGTTCCTTCTAGAAGTTGGTTCATACGTACCAAACTTCACCGCGCCGCGTACCATAAAACAACACCTGCTCTTAATCTGTAACTTTATTTACCGGAGTTCAACATTGGACATTATGTTGCACCATGTAGTTTTATTGACAGTGGTGTAATATGCACAGATAAATAATATATCTTTGCACTCTTTCTTCCGTAGCTTCAAATAAAATATACTACACCTCGTTTCGAAAGCAGGGTGTTTTCGAAGCGTTGTGTAGTATATTTCATTTAGAGTGAAGGTGGAAATAGTCCAAAGATATGCTAGTGATAACGTGCATTGGACATTATCCCCAGTCACTTTAACACAGCACGCAATTTTTCCCCTTGCTTTCTACGCGGTCCATTTATCTCACCCTCCCTGATGTCCTCACCGTAGGAGTAATATGTGACCAGTAATGAATACAAATTGTCACACTTTAGTTTCGTCTGCCCAATTTTCTCCAGTCCACCGTTACTTCAACCCCCTTTGTCGCCTTGTGGTAATGAAATTAATTTACACATTACGGTGTGAGAGACCAGGTGTGTCTCCCTTACAACAGTTATGATTACAATTTTTGTGTTTTAGTCTTTACATTTTTTAAATAATGCGAGAAATTCTTGTACTGAAATAACACAAGAGACCCGGATTACACCTCTTTATGTCAGTTAATCAGTATCTACGAGCAATACATCGGGGTCCTCAAGGCGCAGCCCGCCAAGTTGTATTATGCGGTCCGCGGCCACATTTGTAAAATGTGCATGTACAGTACCATAAACATTTCACAGTAATTAAGACAGTTAGGTCTACCAGTTTTTGTTATTTTTCCAAGTGCGGCCTGCGAACCAGGTCTCAATCACTGATTTAGACCTTTGCCATAAAAAGGTTTGGAAGTCCATTATCTAATAAACTTGTTTCGGCCTACATGGCCTTCATTAGGTGTTGCAATTATAAAATACTTTGAGGAAAATTGTATGTAGGCCGAAACATGTTGTATTGAATATTTAATAACTGAAATATTGAGATTTGATCGACGGTCTTTGTATTATTTCAGTGTACAGATGTTACTGCTTGTCGTGTTAGGTAAACAGGAGTTCCAGGTTTGTATGACATTGTGGTTACTACAGTGTAGTTGTGCAGAAAACCTTCTGTGTTGCAATTAGAAGTCACACATAGCAACTTAACAGTCGGGCGGATTTCGATCCCTGTAGGGTGAGAAAAATTACTGCTTTGCCACCACACCCAGACCATCTCTGATTTCCATCCGTCTCTTATCCTACGGCTACCGGGAACACTTGTTCCGGGAATGGAATGACCGAGTCCCAAGCTGACGAATTACATTCCTTCAATCTCGTGCCGATGTTAAGAATTAATGGAACGTCAAACGTAGGCCCTTTGTCACTGATCTTCGCCGTTTTTTGTTGTATTGTGGTAAATATGACAGTCTGTATTACCGACCGGTCGGTGAGATTAATCAGACAGAAGGTTGGGGGAGTGATATACCTGCAAAGATACCGCACATCTGCTAGACAGACGGACACGTGCTGGAATGTCGGAAAGGGAGAGGGCGTTAACATCATTACCATAATAAACTGGCAGTAATTAGGAGTGAAGATAAACTTGCTCTTCAGCATCTTTATACTGCAGAAATTCACGATGCAGTAAAGGTCCGGCTGTGTCTGCTGTTGGGCACAGTACAACTTAAGGCTCCTCAGTACAATGTCGGCCCTACATGTACCTAATAGAGTACTCCACTGTGTACTAAACAGAAAATTAGAGTTCATGTAGGCAAAGGTAAAATAAAAAGGAAAAAATTTCCTGTGCTTAATTAAGCACCACACCACGAAAAAGAATGGGGAATGGAGAAATAGCTCCATGTATTTTTGACCTCTCCGTTCGATGAAGATAAATAGTCAGCTTCACGCACCAACAGCTCTACCCCGGCAACATGGCCAGATGTTCGTTGCGTAGGAGGCTAGATGGCCCCCAGAGTCGGTCTGAATGTTGTGGAGATGAGAGAAATCTTTTACCCCTCCCGGGAATCGAATCTCCATGCATCGGTCGTCCGGCCCGTCACCATTTCACTACACCAATGGGTTATTCCGGCTGTCATGTATGTATGTATGTATCACTCTATGTTTGCGTCAGCTACAGAGTGTATCTTTAATCTTTTCGTTCAACCCGAGTCAACGCGGTCACTCGAGCTGTATATCCTAAGAAGCCTGCCACCGCCGGAAATTTGAGAGCCCATGCAATTTTTTTCTGCAGTTTAGCTTACCATATTTTGAAGAATAGTCTCAAAGTGCAGACCTCCAGCTTCTAAGCATATATAGTCTTTTCTGAAAATATTTCTTGCCAGACAACGCCGCTCGTATATTAAACTTTTTTACAGTTTCGTTTTAACCCCAACCCCCCACCTCAAATTCTTAAAAAGATGGTGAGCGGGTCTACAGTTTTCCTTCATCTGTCACTCCTCTTAATAACAGTGTCAAAATTAATTTAACATAATGATCAGAGTTTGATTTTTCGATAAACACTGGCCCTACGATTTTTCGCGCACTAACCACTGCTGAAGATAATACAAAGAAACTTTGTGCAGATATTTATTACCTCGGCGACACATTTTCCATGATTCCATCGAGGAAGCAGCGAAAATGAACAATCTACATTTTAGAGCAACCATATCGAACAGACGCTGAACTCTTTCCATATGGCCGTGACTCACATTCCAGAGCCGATATGATGCAACATTCGGCAGATGGGCCTTGCGTATCCCATCTGTTAATTTCGTACTTTCGATGAACCGTGATTTATTTTCATTTTTCACTTTTTTGTGTGTTTCCGTATCCTATCGATTGTACCAATACATAAGGTCTATATGCATCAGAGCCCTTCCTGGGCAGATAATATAGGTCAATGTTTTAACTTTATGGAACCCCAAGTTTCAGTACCCAATGTGATGTTGACTGCAGTATAATTTTTGATGTGAAATCATATTTAACAACTCCCTTCCTTGCAGACCTTCTTAATTCATCCTGTGTGCTCGTCCTGTCTTTTTAACCTGTCCAACATGACTCTGCAGTTGATATGGAACCTTTAAGTAGTTTATGATCTGTCAGTGCCGTTAAATAACACGATACATTCGTCTGATACATTTCCAGCTACCTTCGTTACTCGAAATCCGTTACCCCAAAATCCCAATTACTCTCATATTTCGATATAATTGCATCTTCAACATCGCTTCTCTTCGAGTTTTCTCCAATAGAATTGTGCGTGATTGTCTTTCTTCCCCATCAGAGCTGCACTTGGCCTGCTAAATATCGCTATTGACATGTATAACCTCGAAGCTCTCTGTTTTGGATACAATAAATCAACCCCCCGGCCGACCATTTACGCCTAATGGTTGATACGGCAGAAGCAAATGGCAAAACTGCTGTTTTCTACGTACGTTCAGTTCCGTTTTTAAGTGATTCGCTATGTGAGATATAACCAACAAGTGCATGTAAAGGTAAAGCAGTCCCATTACAGGCCTGGACAGGCACAGAGGGTTCCAGGAAGTTAAGGTTCCCAGATTTCATGACAACGGCACAGGATGGTGGTAGGTTGTCAGCCTTACGCACCTGCCGCCTTTACCCCCAGGAAATAATCCTGGTACTCTTTTCTGTTAGAGGCTGAGTCGACCCCCGGGCCATAGTGCGATCGGAAGGATTTTATGTCAATGAAAAATCCACTGACACCAGCTGGGATCGAACCAGCGACCTTCCGATTTGTAGCGCAGCACCTTAGCCACTGTGCTACCGCGGTCCCCCCAACAAGTGCATGTACAGAATGTAAATTTACTGTATTATAAATAGCTTATCCTCCTACATGTTCGGCCACCTATTGTTGCCATCTTCAGGAAGGTGTTCCTGAAGAACTTCAGTATACAAATATAAAATATTAAGTTTAAAACAAAAGTTTTAAAATCTATGTTAAAATATGAAACTTAAAACATGATAAAATTATTTTTGCTGAATTGCGTGTTTGTATGCTCCCTATATGGCGACACCGTCATGGAGGCTAGGCTATTTATAATACAATATAATTTGGAAATTGCTACAAAAAAGACGAAAGTATTTGGTTTCGTTGGAACGGATCACCTAAGAACAAAAATTATTATAAACGATGAAACACTAGAACAAGTTAGCCAATGTACTTATCTCGGTTGCAGTATATCTTACCAATTTTCCAATGATGTAGAATTTAAATTAGCAAATTTTTTACAATTAATAGGTACTATTAAGAGAACTATTTTTAAGAAAGTGAGAACGGAAACTATTTTGAAA
>Ga0123355_10011658_pt1 | contig 13565 bp, 15 predicted proteins | sample TergutEmb28metaG_3_FD_89872 | JGI IMG/M metagenome (GOLD analysis project Ga0123355, IMG submission 89872) | Embiratermes neotenicus P1 segment gut microbial communities from Petit-Saut dam, French Guiana - Emb289 P1 | ecosystem: Host-associated > Arthropoda: Insects > Digestive system > Gut ...
ATTCCATAATCGACGGATGTTCAATTCGTGACACCAGCGCACGTTTAACTTTTGACTTTGCCAAAACACCACGCATCAACCAGTTATTACTCTCCGTCGCCCCAGATGTAAAATAAATTTCACTTGGGTCGGCGTTGATGCATTTCGCAATTTGCTCGCGTGCTTTTGCCAGTCCCTTTTCCGCACTTCGCCCAAACGCATGCAACGACGCGGAATTTCCGTAATCCGATGTAAAATACGGCAACATATCCTGCAAAACTTCCCCGTTCACATATGTTGTCGCCGCCGCATCTAAATATATTTGTCTTTCGCTCTTTTTCATAATCAAATTATATCCTAAAAGCGATAAAAAGTCAAGAACAACTTTACTTTGTGATTATTTCGAAACCAAGTTCATCCTGCAATCGTTCACGCGCTTCCCTGTCCGCCCTTTCATGGAAAATTGTTGGATGTTTTTCTATAAACAATCCACTCTTATCATCAAATTCAAATTGCTTGTTGGTCGGAAATATTTCATTCCACCCAGCACGTATAAGGTTCGCATTATCAATACAAGGGGTAAATGACGATGTGACTATTGATTTCCAACCACATTCAACATTAGATCCAACTTTAACCATTTGCATATATTTGATAAAAAATCTCTCCCATTCGAGAATATCTACATTGTATTTTCTTTCCCACTTTTGATGTGCCTTAATATCTTTTCCACTGAATTTAAAAGTGTCTAATCCAATTTTGCTTTTTTTTTTTTTAAACAAACAATTTTCCAGCTTTGAAAACGCATCTGTATGACTCCCTTCAATATAAAATCCCCCATGCTTCTTGGGAACTTCCACACCGGGTCCTTTAACTGGATTATAATCACTCATATAAAAGTTATATCATAAAAATGGCTAAAAATCAAGACCCAAAAATCTCGACAATCTTCTTCCCAATAATCGGCTTCGGTTTCAACCCAACCATCTTTTCAACCATCTCACCATTTTTCAAAAACACCAAGGTCGGCAACGATGTAACCCCGTATTTGTCCACCAATTCATCATTTTCGCGAATGTCCAATTTTTCAAAAACCACGTTTGTGTGTTCGCCCTGCAACTGCTTCAAAATTGGCTCCAACATTTTACAATTCCCACACCCCGGTCCATAAAAATCTAAAATTTTGTTTTCCATGTAAAAATCTCCTATGTAAATATTATTACCAAATACAGGAGTTTTTTGTCAATCGTTTATATCACCCTTTCCTGCTCCTTGAAATCTCACATTCCCTTGCAAACAACTCTTCAATTACTTGACTAACAAACTCTCTCGGTGTCGGCATCTCTTCTCGACTTTTTATTTGCTCTTCCCACATTTCGTCAATCAATTCTTCTTGTATAGTTTTCATCTCAGCCCTTTTTATTGTTGTGTGTCATACAATATATTGTGGGTCATACAATATGTCAACTATTTGTCCGTATTAAAATACGATATGGAACTAAAAGACTTTGGCAACAGAATTGCACAAATCAGGCAATCAAAAAACATCTCTGCATACGAATTAAGTTTACAGATAAACAGAGATGCAAGTTATATCTCTCAAGTAGAAAGTGGCAAAGTAAACATAAGCATAAAAACAATGTTTGATATATGCAGGGCACTGGAAATAAACGCAAAAGAACTTTTTTAACCCACACCTGTACTTCCGCTCCGCCACCACCCTCCGCGCCTTGTCATCTCGACCGTAGTGGAGAGATCCCTAAGTCCGCAGCAACTTTTGTCACCCCTCTATTGACAATATGCAACCATATATTATATTGCTCATGTAGGGTTAAACACAGACACTCCCAGCACTCCAAAGTTTCACCTAGTGTTGGACAAATACAATAAGATGCCATACCATTGCCTAGCGTAGCGAAGATGCAGCCACAGAGCAGTTCCATAAAGGAATAGTGTCACAGTTTAACAATATACAAAAACCCTAATACAACTGAATAACTCACAAAAAGCAACTGAAACAATTTTCGGTTCTATTACTGCTACCTAATCATCGGCTGAACCTGCTTCCCTCGCAACGCATTCTCCACCGTGTCAAACAACTCATCAAACTTGTACACCATCGAATACGGTTTTCCTGCGGGGTCGTCTTGTCCAAACGGCACAAAATAAAAGTTCCGCCGGTTGAACAACACCCCAATATTCGACGCATTCCCACTCAACGCATCGTTGGTGGAAATTCCCATGATACAGGGCTTGTTATTGCGTAAAAGTGCCTTACACGCCATCAAAACCGGGGTGTCGGTAATCGCGTTCGCCAATTTCGCGATGGTATTCCCCGTCGCGGGTGCAACAATAGCACCCAAAATATCCTTGCGTGAAGAAAACACTTCACACCCCGCCAGCGTCGTTATAATTGCATTTCCCGTGGTCTGCTCAACAAATTCCATAAAGTCCACGATGTTGGTAAACCGATTCTTCATTGTCGCATTCGGCGACATCACCGGCATCACATTGTACTTTTCGCACAACTTCACAATCTGCGGTCGCAACTGGTCAAAGCTACACGGTGACGCAGTAAGGCACAACGCAATCGATTCCTTATGCGTTATCCCTTTCATCACACGCTTGATACAATCATAAACCACCTTCGCCGCCTTGTCGGGATAATAACGTCCGGGAAGCGCAGGTTCAATATTGTAATCATACTCTTTAATATCCACTTCACTAAAATCAAAGCCGTACGGTAAATTTGCCAATTCGTATACTGTATTCAACTTCTGCTTCTTGACCTTAATTACCTGTTTTGGAATTGTGTTAACAATAATCGGAAATTCATGCAAGGGTGCTTCCTCAAAATATCCCTTTGCACCGTATTTTTTGGAAATTGACGCAACCTTGTGATGATTATAATTCAAAATGTGGATGTCCGCGTCCGTCAATACCCGTTCCAACTCCGCCGTCAATTTTCCATAACCCATGACAAGCATTTTTTGATCAACCCGTCCAAACCTTTTCATCAAAATTTCCTTGAATGCTAATGCCGTCAAATAATTATTCTCACGCACAAACTCGTCGTCCAAACTTAACGAAATATAGTTCTCAACCCCCTCCATTGTGTTTGCGTAACCAAACACCAACGACCCTTTTGGCAACTTCGGAACCTCCTTTTGCCTTGGTAACAAAAAACAGATTGCCGGCTTATCCAATTTTTCTGCGTAATCACGCACCTCAATCCCATCGCTTTCAAAAAGTTTAGCAAGCTCCCCCACTCGTTTATCTTTTGCATTTTTGTCTAAAGATAGATAATAGTTCATATATAATGTGTATGGTTAAAACAAAAAAACTGTTCGCGGGCGCAAACACACCTGATGGGTTCGTCGGCTTTTACGATCAATTGGTCGACATGTACGATTTAAAGAAACTATATATCTTAAAAGGTGGCTCCGGCATTGGCAAAAGCACCTTCATCAAACAATTCGCGGACGCATTTCCAAACGACGACAAGGACTTTCTATATTGCAGTGGCGACCCAAAATCGCTGGACGGCGTTATATTACCAAACCGTGGCGTCGGCATCATCGACGGCACATTCCCCCACATGATTGACCCACAATATCCGGGAGTAATTGATGAAATAATAAACCTCGGCGAACACATCGGCGAAATTCGGGCAACCCGCGAACAATTACAACAACTATATATTAAAAAGAGCAATTACTATCGCATCGCCTTTGACAACCTCGCCCGTGCCCGCGACGTCCACCACAAAATCGAAGACCTATACAAAGGCGCCGTGGATTTCGATGCGATAAATCTAAAACTGCAAAAAATAATTGTGCAACACTCTGACAACTGACTTATAATCCTCTATCTTACAAATCAACTTCATATGATTACGTCCGTTTTCAATCAAATACACCTCTTTGTCTATATCTACAATTTGCGGTCGATACCCATTGAACGCAATATAAATCTCCACCATGTCCTTGTTGATGTTTTGTTTGAATGTGTAGGTAATACAAAAAAATCGCGAATTCTTGCCATGAATAATTGTCGAACTTTTACCATGTTCAAAGGTATTATCCACCCGCAGCGGCACACCAAATCTTTTCAACAACGGCAAACACTCGGGATAAATTACCGATGCACCTGCAATGCTTAACTTATACATTGTCCCAAAATCCAATTCCGGAATGGTTTTGGTTTTTCTAACAATCGCCGGATTTGCCGTTTGCACTCCATACGTATCGGTAAATATTTCGTACATGTTGGCGCGTAATGACACCGCTACAATCGCACCGGTATAATCACTCCCTCCACGTGGAAAAGCTTTAATATGTCCATTCACATCACTGCCATAAAAACCGCCCATGACATACTTTTCCATCCTGCTAATGTACTTGATTTTCATTTCTTGATACTTGCCATTGTTTTTTATTACAATCAGCTTTGCCGCGTCAATAAATTTATAATCCAACATCTTTGCAAAAAGTATCGCCATCAAATACTCACCACGAGAAACCACAAAATCATAATTCTTACGATTTATCAAGATTTCTTCACGTGTACGCTCAATTTCTGCCTCAATCAGTCCACCTGACAATTCTTCAAATCTCTGCAACACTATATCTAATTTTGAATCCTGCCCCGCATAATATTCAATCAACAAATCGGTGACCTTATACGGAAATTCCGCACACTTACCCGGTGCTGATACCACAACAAAAGACCGCGACACGTCACTTGTTACTATATCACGTGCCTTTTTAATTGCACCTGTATCCGCCAAAGAACTTCCACCAAACTTGACAACTTTTACCATAATTCATTTTAGTCATGATGACTAAAATGTGTTAAAGCACGTACTTCCTCAAGTCCGTTCGTTTTATTATATTTCCCATGTGCTTATTCACAAACTCTTTATCAATCTTCACCGTCTTTTCCTCTGACCCGTCGGCATGGAATGAAATATCTTCCAACAAAATTTCCATGATATTGTGTAATCGACGTGCCCCAAGGTTTTCATTGGTTTCGTTTTCCTGTTCGGCGAGCTCCGCCACCATCTTCAACGCATCCTTTTCAAATGTCAATGCAACCTTATCCACACCTAACAACTTTGTATACTGTTTCGTCAATGCATTTTCCGGCTGTGTCAATATCTTCAAAAAATCGTCCTTATTCAAATTTTGCAACTCAACACGTATCGGGAAACGACCTTGAAGTTCCGGAATTAAATCCTGAATCTTTGATATATGAAACGCACCCGCTGCAATAAATAAAATGTAATCGGTTTTGATTGAACCGTGTTTGGTGTTTACCGTGCTGCCTTCCACCACCGGTAAAATATCCCTTTGCACACCTTCGCGACTGACCTCTGGACCTGTTCCCCCGCCGACACTGGCGATTTTGTCAATCTCGTCGATAAAAATAATTCCGTTTTGTTCGGCGCGCATCAACGCTTCCGCTTTCACCGCGTCGTTGTCGATTAACTTTTCGCTTTCTTCTTCCAAAATCTGTTGTTTGGCGTCTTCCACCGTCATCATGCGTTTCTTGGTTTTCTTTGGCATCATACCGCCAAATATTGATCCAATATCAATCCCGATTTCAATACCCATAGGCAATTCCATTGGCTTGTTTTGAATCGCAATGTCCATCTCAATCATGAAAGTATTCAACTTTCCATCTCGATATTCTTGCTCGGTCTGCTGCCTTAAAAGTTCATCCGGCATGTCCACCGCCGCCGCCTTTTTACTTTTCACTACCGCCGCAACAATTCGTTTCTCCACCATGTCGGCGGCTTTCTTTTCAACCTCTGCCTGCTTTTCTTCTTTGACTATGCGAATCGCAACTTCTACTAAATCACGTACCATCGACTCCACATCACGACCCACATAACCAACTTCTGTAAACTTGGTCGCCTCCACCTTCACGAACGGTGCCCCTACTAACTTTGCCAATCTTCTGGCAATCTCGGTTTTACCAACCCCCGTTGGGCCTTTCATGATTATATTCTTTGGTGTAATTTCTTCGCGAACTTCCCGCGGCAACTGTGACCGTCTGTACCTATTTCGCAACGCAACCGCAACCGCGCGCTTCGCCGCCGCCTGACCGATTATGTATCGATCCAATTTTTCAACTATTTGTGCTGATGTCAAATTCATAAAGTTTCTCCTGCCGACATTATATCACATTTGAAATATTGTCCAACACATTTGTGCAAAATTTTGTTTTACTTTCATAAAAAATTATGCATACTACTTTATAGATACTTTTGTGGTGGGGGTTACAAATGAAAGAAGAAAACAAAGGATTAAATGATGGCTTCGATATAGAGGCCCGCATCCGCGAACTTGAAAATGAATTCAATCACGACAACGAACAGTCAGAAAACACCGTGCAACAACCAATTGCACAGCAACCAGTGGTCGAACAAGAACCACCAATCGTCGCAGAAGAATTCACTGCCCAACCCGAACCTGTTATCCAGCCAATTGCTGAACCTGTTACAGAGCATGCAAAGATAACAGAAGAAACAGAAACAACGCACATTCACCAACCACTGCCAAGTGAGAAGCCAAAAAATGAAAAGATAAATCGGTCATCAAAAAATGGCTTTCTATTGTCCGACAAGTTTTTCGACACTGTATTACTGATTTCTCTTATCGGTTATGCAATGGTTTTCGTGGCACATTTTGCCTATTTTGTGTTCGGCACAGAATATTCGGCAATTCAACCCATCAGTACCATGGGTATCATCATCACTATTTTGGGTGTCGGTCTTTTAATTGCCACATCTTTGATGAAAGGGAATTCTGTATTACCTTCAACGCGACAATCAACCTCAACCAACATCCAAACGCGAGTTGAAACAAAAACAGTATACGTTGCAGATAATAAGGAATTAGAAGCAGAAATCAAATCATTAAAGGAAACAATTACCGCACTGGAAAATAGACCAGCAGAAACCGTCGAGAAAATTGTTGAAAAAATTATCGAAGTTCCCGTTCCCGCCACAATGGAATCGTCGACCCCAATAATTAAATCTGACTACGAAAAATTACGTCTAGGCTTCGAAGCAGAAATCAATGAATTAAAACCGGAGCACAAGGCACTATTGACCGAATACGCAAACGTAAACAAGGAACTTGCCACAACCACCAAAGCTGTTGAATTGAAAAAACAAAAAATTGAATTACTGATAAAACAAAACGAAGGCAAAGATGTGTTGGCAAATGAAAAAACCGCATTGATAAATTTGGAAGAAACCGAACTTTCCCACAAAATGCAGTTGGAAGAAATCAAAGCAAAATGTAACGTCATCGAAACCTCTGTACGTGAATTGCGTGACAGAATGACAGTGATTCTAAACCAACTAAAAGCTACCAGCAAGCAGTCCGCGGAAGACTTGAAAAAGATGCAGAAAACAATGATGACATCTATTTCATTGCTAAAGCGACCAGACACAGTGAAAAAACCGAGAACAAAAAAAGCAGTCACGGTAAAGGTAACAGAAACCACAACAAAAAAAGAAGGATAATCCTTCTTTTTTTCTTATACTTCTTCAATCGTCAATTTGTTATTGGTAAACACACAAACGGCGTCAGCTATTCTCATTGCCTCCTTGGCAATTTCCTTTGCAGACATTTTTGTATTGTCAAACAATGCACGTGCCGCCGACAACGCATAATTCCCACCAGACCCAATTGCAACAACACCATGCTCCGGCTCTATGACATTACCGTCCCCTGATATAATCAAAACCTTGTCGGTGTCGGCAACAATCATCATGGCCTCTAAATTGCGAAGAAACTTGTCACTCCGCCAACTCTGCGCCAATTCAACCGCCGAACGCAACAAATTCCCCGAAAACTTTTGCAACATTTCCTCGAATCGCCCGGACAACGTGAACGCATCGGCAACACTGCCCGCAAAACCAACGACGACTTTGTCATTGTACATGCGACGCACCTTTACCGCGTTATTTTTTAAAACCACAGATTGCCCCATGGTTACCTGCCCATCCCCCGCGATTACTGTTTTTCCATCGCGCTTGACTGCAACAATTGTTGTTCCGTCTAAATGTGCCATAATTATCTCTCCCTATTACTTTCTTTGATTCTCTTGCTGGTTTCAAATTCCATATCACTATTCAAAAGCCTTATCTGATCACGATATTTTTTAAAATCTTCCTTTGAAAGTCCCGCCCAAAATTTGTATCTCTCTTCCTTATCTTTAGGAATGTTATGAATTAAATCTAAATGTTTATTTTCCATAACTTAATTATATCACACGTCAAAATTTATTTGCAATCTTTATTATTGCAAATTGCATTTTTATCTTTTGTCACCATTGCCGAACCGCATTTGCCACAGAGTTCCCCTGTTGGTGTGTCCCACGCCACGAAATCACAATTCGGATATCCACTGCAACCAAAGAACATACGACCTTTCTTACTCTTACGTTTGTAAATATCACCCGAACATTTTGGGCATTTGCACACTGGCTTGTCAAATGGCAATATATTGCGGCAATCCGGAAATCCGGGACAGGCAAGGAACTTCCCAAATCGTCCCATACGAACCACCATCATCTTTCCGCATTTACTGCACGGTGTATCGGTTTCCTCTAAAGTGATCTTAATATTATCTGCACCTTCCATAGCTTTTTCAATATCCTCCTCAAATGGTTTATAAAATTCATCAATAACTTTTGGCCAATCTAAACCTTCGTACGCAATCTCGTCAAGTTTGTCCTCCATAGTTGCGGTAAACGAAATGTCCATCACATTCGCAAAATATTTTTCCAAAAAATCCACAACAATAAAACCCAATTCTGTTGGCTTTATCGATTTCCCTTCCTTTTCGGTATAATACCTCGACGCGATGTTTTGGATTATTGGATTGTATGTTGCCGGTCGCCCTATTCCTTTTTCTTCCATCGCCTTCACCAAGCTTGCCTCGGTATATCGTGCAGGCGGCTTTGTAAACTTTTGTGCAAATTCCAATTTAAGAAATTTCAATATATCGTTTTCGTTAAGCTCTGGCAATTTTTGATTCTTCTCGTCTTCTTCACCCTTATCCACATCATAAATCTTGGTCCATCCAAGGAATATCGGCGTTTTACCTGTCACACGGAAACCATAGTTATTCGCATCAATATCTACTGAAACACTATTAAAGGTCGCCTCTGACATCTGCGACGCCAAAAACCTGTTATAAATCAATTTGTACAATTTGTACTGTTCAGGTGTAAGAAACGGCTTTGCTTTTTCCGGCGTTATATCCATATTTGTAGGACGAATTGCCTCGTGTGCATCTTGTGCGGATTTTTTGGACTTATAAAAATTAAAATTCTCTGGTGCAAACTCTTTACCAAACTTACCAACTATAAATTCTTTACATGCATACTGGGCTTCCATCGCAACGCGGACGCTATCTGTACGGATATAAGTCACAAGTGCAACCATACCCTCCTCACCCATCTTGATGCCCTGATAAAGGTCCTGTGCCGCCATACCGCAACGCTTAAGGCTCAATCCCGCTTTATTTAACGCGTCCTGCTGCATCGAACTGGTTGTATACGGCGCCGGTGCGTGTGATTTGGTAACCGACCTTCTGACTTCTTTAACCACATATTTTGCACCATCTAAATCACCAACCACTTTATCTGTCTCTTCTTTGCTTGTCAACTTCAACTTCTTTCCATCTGTTCCAGTGTTCAGGTTCGCCAAAAATTCGACCTTATTTTTCTCCAACCTTGCCGCAAAATCCCAATATTCTTCTGGTTTAAAGTTCTGTATTTCACGCTCACGCAATACAACCAATTTCAATGTCACGCTTTGAACACGTCCCGCAGATAATTTTGGTTTGATTTTCTTGCTAACCACTGGGGATAATTTATATCCCACCAACCTGTCCAAAATGCGTCGTGCCTGCTGTGCATTAACCAATGCAATATCAATCGCACGTGGCTCTCCCAATGCTTTATTCACCGCATTCTTGGTAATCTCGTTAAACACAATGCGTTGGGCTTCCGCCGGTTTTATCCCCAAAACATGACAAAGATGCCAACCGATGGCTTCACCTTCTCTGTCCGGGTCGGTGGCGATAAAAACAATTTCCGCCCTTTCCGCCTTTTCCTTGAACTTTTTTACTGTTTCTTTTTTGTCTGTTGCAACCACGTACTTTGGTTTGTAATTATCCTCTAAATCAACCGAAAGTGCCTTTTTTTGCAAATCACGAAAATGTCCACCTGTCGCGATAACATCGTACCCCGACCCCAAATACTTTTTTATCGTGTCTTTTTTACCTGCACCCTCAATGATGACTAGTTTCACTGTTCTTTCCTCCCGTACATGTTGCCCGCTAATTTTTCAATTAAACCATCCAACTCCATGTTTGTCAACAAAGTTGAAAGTTTTTGTGGAGTTAATTTTAGCGCTTGAATAAGGTCATCAAAGTGTAATTCTCCCTTCCTTAATATGTCCAAAACACTTTGTTGCTCAACCGATACTTGCACTGCTCTTTGCTTTGCCTTCTTTAGCCCAAGGTCTTTAACACTTGTAATAATCTGTGCTTCATCTTTTTTTATTATATCATTCGTACCTTTACTCGCATGGCTGTTTACGTTTCCCGGAACCGCATACACCGGAATCCCCAATTCTTGTGCATACCTCTTGGTTATCAGGGCACCGCTCTTATAATCCGCTTCGATAACAATAACCGCAGAAGACAACGCGGCAATTATACGATTTCGCAAGGGATAACTGTACCGACTACCTGAACTATCCGGCTCGTGCTCGCTGATTACCAATCCCCCCTCCGCTATTATCTTTTCCTGCAACTTTTGATTATGTGCGGGATAAAAGCGATTTATACCATTTCCCAAAACAGCAATAGTATGCGGAAAAGACCCACCATGTGCCGCAGTATCAATACCATCCGCCAATCCGGAAACCACCACAATTCCTTGAGAGGATAAATCCCGTGCAAAATCTTTCGCAACCCCCAAACCATACCGCGTGCAATCACGTGTCCCAACTATTGCTATACATTTCTTTTTCAGCAAATCCAAATTACCTTTGCAAAACAAAACTTCTGGAGGCTTCTCCAATCTATTCAGCACTTCCGGCCACTCCTCGCTTTTTGGTGTCAATATTTTCATACTTTATATTTCCTGTCCAAACTTCTATATCCCACCGACTCCGCAATATGATCTTCGGTGATTATATCACTCCCATCCAAATCGGCAATGGTACGAGCCACACGCAGAACCCGACCATATGCACGTGCTGATAAATTAAGCTTTTCAAATGCATCCTTCAAAATCGCCTCCCCCTCGGGGGTAAGCTCACAAAACTTTTTCGACTGTACACTTGTCATTTTGGCATTAGAAAAAACTTTACCTTTAAATCTACTCAACTGAATACTACGTGCTGCATCCACTCTTTGCTTTATTTCTTCACTTGATTCCTCCAAATCTGTCGCTGTAAGGTCATCATACGTTACGCTATCGACCTCTATATGCAAATCAATACGATCCAAAAGCGGACCAGAAAGTTTACGAAGATACCCGATAATATCCCCTAGGCGACATGTACATCGCTGGACTCTGCTGCCATGAAATCCACACGGACATGGGTTCATACTTGCAATCAACGTGAAACTCGCCGGATATTCGTGCGACCCGGTTGACCGTGAAATTGTAATTTTGTTGTCCTCCAACGGTTGACGCAACATTTCTAGACAATGTCGTGGGTACTCTGGCAATTCGTCAAGAAACAAAACACCATTGTGTGAAAGAGACACCTCCCCGGGCTTTGCCTTTGTGCCCCCACCTGCCAACGCAACTAAAGACGCGGTATGATGTGGTGTTCTGAACGGACGTGTTGCGACAATTCCGGTACTGGCATCTAATGTTCCTGCTATCGAATGAATCTTTGTGGTCTCGATACTTTCTTCAAATGTCATGTCTGGCAATATAGACGGAAAACATTTGGCAAGCATCGTTTTACCCGATCCTGGCGGTCCAATCAACAAAACATTGTGCCCACCCGCCGCCGCAATCTCCATCGCACGTTTCGCTACAAATTGACCCTTTACATGTTTCATGTCGGCATCGTATTTGGCATCGTTTTTTATACTCTCGTAACTGGCATTCTGAACTAGCTTAAGATTCTTCTCAACTCCTGGTGCCCTTGTAACGTCATAAAACACGTCTACAACCTCTTTAAGTGTCTTCGCAGTATAAACTTGCACTCCTTCTATAAAACTTGCCTCGTGGGCGTTCTCCGCCGAAACAACAACCTTCTTGATACCTTTCTGTATCGCTGTAATCAAAATTGGCAACACCCCATTAACACGGCGAATCTCACCATTCAGACCCAATTCACCCACAAATGCATATTCACTCAACTTAATTGGACACAACACATTTGATGCCGCCAAAATACCGACAGCAATAGGCAGGTCGTACATACCGCCCTCTTTTTTGGTGTCGGCGGGTGCCAAATTCACAACAACTTTCCCCAGCGGAAATCTTTGCCCACTGTTTGCAATTGCCGACTGTACCCTATCCTTGGACTCCTTTACACTCGCATCAGGCAACCCAACCACAACAAATCTTGGTAAATTTTTGGATATGTCGATTTCTACATCAACTACGTAACCGTCAATGCCGCTAATTCCGAAACTCTTAACTTTGCTTATCACTCGCCTACCGCCAATTCATACGACACAACAACATAGTGCAAATAAACCAAAACCATAAATGACATAAGCACAGAAAACATCGCCGAAACCCAATGTGGAAGTGTCAACATCCCAAACACCGCAAAAAACAATATCACAACAGCCGGCATCAATATGCGAAGCTTTCCAAATGCGTCGGATTTTATATCCCTGATAATTGCGAACACCATAAATCCAATACAGAACCCATACAAAACTGTGCCGATAGGGGTAAGAACAGTATGCAAAAAGTCGGTAACATAAATCACAGAAAGTGGCAAATTGTAAAGCACTGGATTTGTCGATATAGGATAATTTGCCCCGTCCCCACTGGTCGGCATAAACGCACCCAACATCATAATAACCGGCCCAACAATAGCAAGAACAAATATCACATAATGCAACCAATCTTTACGCTCCCGAATCTTTAACAGTAATAATGCCTGATACAACAAAAACCCCGCCATGAACAATATGTAAAAAATTAAATACCCCATGAAACCAAATCGCCAACCAATACCCGACAGTGACCCACCGTGTTGTACATTTGTCAGATGCGGAACCTCCGCCATCATGAACAGTACAAACGGCACATAAAGCCCAATCAACAACATCCAATCAAATACAATTCGCCCCACCGTCTTTTTTAATCTTTGGTTTTCCATAAAATCATATTAACAACAATCAAAAGGATTGACAACCAAAAATCGTGCGGCACTCCAATATTCATAATCAAAGAATCCTCTTTGTGGTGGGATTTCTTCAATTATCATTTGTCCGTTGGAGTCAAAGGCAAGCTGCATTCCGGATGGTACTTCAACTTCACTCCAGAAATCTTGGGTGTGGTTTTCCACTGCG
>Ga0123355_10011659_pt1 | contig 13564 bp, 13 predicted proteins | sample TergutEmb28metaG_3_FD_89872 | JGI IMG/M metagenome (GOLD analysis project Ga0123355, IMG submission 89872) | Embiratermes neotenicus P1 segment gut microbial communities from Petit-Saut dam, French Guiana - Emb289 P1 | ecosystem: Host-associated > Arthropoda: Insects > Digestive system > Gut ...
AGCCACCTGAAACTGATACAGTAACCTCACAATAGATGGCTCTATATATCCCTCAGAGCATTTTGCATTTGGCGCGGTCTTTGTATGTCAGGCCGGAAACTTATGGACCCACCTACGTATGTTAATGTAACTTCCTTACTTGCAACAGACTCATCATGCTCCTTCACAAGTTCTGAAGAGATGCAGTAACCAGGACTAGCATGGTTTATTGCAGACAGGATGCAGTGATACCAACTGTCAAAGTCTTTAACTTGGCACTCATTCAAAGTCAAAACTTTATCCCCTGTTTGCAGACCTGATGGACCTGCCAGCGGTGAAGCCTGGAACACACAACATGCATAGCAATAACATAAATTTTAATACTTGTGAAAACAGAAAATGTAACAATATACTGCAATTTTGAATTTATACCTTCACCACCTGTCTGTACACTGTCATGAAGAAATACAGCAATAATGCACATGTTTTACTGAAGTGTTCTGCCATACTGTTTCTTTATTACGAACAACCCTCACTACAGTTCAATATGAATAGCTCAGTCAACAGTGATTATGTTACAGGGTGGATCAGGGTTTGATTCCAACTGGGATAGAGATATTCTTCATCACTATATCCAGACTGATTATTAGAACCACTCAGACCCCTATCCAGTTGATATGAGCTCTTTTACCATGGATAATATGGGCATAACACTAACCACTCTCCTCCATCTAGTGCTAAAGGTTGACTGCCACAAAAGGGCAATGACTAATAGTGGGCTGTAGTGCCACCTGATGTCAAAGTGGCAGGATCACAAAGGTGATCATTCACTTGCAACTAATGTTAAAATCAGGAACGTGTGGAGGGTTGACTTCCACTTCCCCTGCATGCTTTCACAGTTTAGGTACATAAATTTAACTTTACCATACAATTGTAAAGATAGGCTCTACAGCATCAAATGGAAAGAAAACTTTTAAAAATGTGATGGAAAGTATGTAGAAGCAAATGACCATGGCCTAGTCTGAGATAATAACTCAGCATTTCCTGTAAGGGCTGAGGAAAACTGTGAAAAACATTAGTCATGATGGCAGCTGTCACTGAGGCCAACAATCAAACATGAGACCTTCCAAACACAAAGCAGAATTATTAATAACTTAAGTGTCTGTTATCTCATTTCACTGCACATTTCCCCCATCCCTCACTCATAAGAGAAGTAAGTTTAAAACTAATTGCATCATTGCAACTAAAGTCCACTGTAATGACAGTTTAAGCGTGAAACCCTAATGCTACAATTAGATCATTATAGGCAGTTTAGAACCTGGAAATGTATAAAGTGTCCAACAGCATATGTGGTTATCTTACTGTACATGGTAAAACCACAGGAGTGTATAAGGGGCTTAGTTGCATGTGAATCATTATGTCAAATCTGAACTTCATACTCTGAATAAAAATGTCGTGAATGTTTATTGCTGTACATCACACCTTTCATAGACAACAGAGTTCTGCTTCAGTGTGTACTTCAAATTATCACACACAAACATTCATGCTGTCAGCAGACTTCATAATCTTAACATATTAACATAATATATCCATGAATGATTTACTGCTTCTGTTCTATAAACACGATATAAAAAATTCTTTTGCTGGTACTCTTAATAAAGTACTAGGTCCAATTCTTCAGAACCATAAAACATGGCAAACCAGAGGCTAGTACTTTTAATGCGCTCAGGCATGGATATGCAATGCTGCCAACTGGGCCCTTTTGCAGACTACTACAACTTTTTGACAGAATGAAATCTGTGGTACTTCAGCAAGATCTGTTGGAGTTGTGATGGTGGTGCAGGAGAAAGGTATCTAGCACACAATACTGCTAATGGTAATCCTAGTGGTTGCAGGTATCAATACCAAAACAAATTTAAAGCAACCTAAATCACAAGATGTTTCAGTTCCAGGTAGTAGGAAGTGTTTATGTACATTATACAGAATGGTGTAAAAGTCACGTACCACTAGAGGCGCATGCTAAACATCAAGTGACCAGTGACTTTTGTGCCACCCTGTAACATGGATCATGAAATCAGTCTATCAATGCAGTACTTGTTGCCTTGCTCATACCTGATGAACATTCCTGACTGTAACCCCAGTGCCAGTGTCAAAGAAAGGGTACAGCAAAAATGGAAGCAATATCAGTAGAAACATGGCAGCAATGGTGAGAACAAAATTGTGCCAAATACCAGCACACGTGATACGAAGTTGCCTCCTCGGAGGAAGGGAGTCATATTGCTGCGTGTTGAGGTGCACAGAGACGACAGGGACAATCAGTACAATGGTCAGCCCAATGCCATCAATATGCACATCTTCTCTGTAAATATACATTTCTGTTAATTATTCTGACCATGAAAACATCTGTAGCAAGTTTTAAGCCATTATGGACACACAGGTGAGCCAGCTGTGCTGACTGTCCTGTTCACAGACAGCTTAATGGAGATGAATGACAACAGTTGCGTTATGGCAGTTTTCTTCTGTGGGCTCTTTAACCCTTTCAGCAGTGGTTTTTTCTCTGTACCACCTAACTTCCACTTTGAAGCATCAAGAATACGAGGAAAAAGTTCGCTCCATCTTGGTATGATTCTATGACTGGAAGTTGGGTCATGGATTTATGGATTGAATGCAAACTTTCTGACTGTAAATATCCAGTAGAATTCCCTGCTGGCCAGGCAGATGCTAGCATCAATGCACATGCACACTGCTCAAAGGGTTAATGCAGCAATCATTACTGAACACTTTATAGAATCAAATGGTGGGATAACTGATGAATTGAATAGGAAGAGGAAGGAAGCATTCATTGACTAATTATGGCATTATCAGGACATTCACCTGCAAGGGTTGAGTAAAACCATAAAAAACCTCAAGTACCACTGGTATATGGCAGATATTTGAATGAGGCACCTCCCAAAGACAGGTCAAGAGTACTACCACTGCCCCAACCTGTTTATGGACTTGGTGTTATGATACAATGATACTAATTCCATGCAGCCAAGTGTAACTTGAAAAGCTCAAGTCATTCAGCCACCAAAAAAAAATCCCCACCATTTATAGAATCTAAAAGTTCATTACTGTATTCACAATGGTCGGTCACTCGTCCTTGTCATGAGCTCCATGCATCCATCCCACAGATTTCCAACACTGCCATCTATTTTAAATATTCTCCTTCCACCTATGCCTATGACTTCAAGGTTGCCTCTCCCCATCACATTTTCTAAAATTTCATATGCATTTCTCATGTCTCATCTCTTCCATGCATGATGCATGCCTCACCCATCTCAACAGTCTGCATTTGATTACCTCAGTAACATTTAGTACTCATTACAAATGATGAAGATCATCATTTGTAATTCATCATTTGGGGGTTAACCAAATCACAAATTCCTATCACATAACCAGTTCACACATAAATACTCATATAAGAAAAGGTGAAAAAAATGTGTATGTAGCACAAATATTATGACAAGTTTGCTCCTCTACAATTAAGATTTGTATAATTTGAATACAAAAACTATACAGTACGATAACATACCTGTATCATATTCTGTGTGATACAGATATGGATCTAGATTCAGCAGACGATGATTTCATATTCACCATCATCCTATATTGATATCAAACATTTTGTGGGCCAAAAATGCAAATCTGGTGCCCCAGATACTTTGTCTTTTCACCATACCACAAGAAACTGCACTATAATCAAGAATGGTACAAAGTGTGCATGCAGAGCAAGCACAGATGCAATGTTCACATGTACAGAGCACAGGTTTGACTGCTCATGCATGCAGAAGTTCATGTGAAGTGGTCATTAAAACTGCCCCATGTAACTGAAAATGAAATGGCCTGAATTTTTGCTTCATAAAATACTCCATTATCAAATTTCACAAAAATCTGTTCCGTCACTTTCAACTTATATGCACTCATACGAACAGGTAACAGTAAGTTTAAAATGTGTTCTGCAAGGATACTGGAAAAGATTCTGCTCTCAACTAGTACAGCAGCCTACAAAATTGATGCAGTTTTGTACATACAGTAGGCACAGTTTAATGCTGGGGACTAGTGACAAATGCCTGCAAATGGCATCACCCATATGTCCACACACTACTGCTCAAATAGAATGCTACGAAATGTGACCATCTAATCCTTATAAATGAAGAGGGTTATAGCAATGCAGAACAGATTCCAACACTTCACAAATCTGTGTTTTATATAGAGGGTCCTTATTTTATATAAGAATTACTACTTGCAGAAACATCTTGCCAGGTCAACTCATAAAACCCAACAGAACTTCAGCATGACATAAAGTGTGTTAGATATTACATGTTCCTGTGAGATGAAGGAAAACATTTCTAGCATTTTTTTTTAAATATGAGGAGGAAAAACCTAATACTAAGGCAATACAATGAATCAAAATATGCAGGCTCACAGTAAATAGGAATAGTGGTGAGCACTGTGCTCCCCGCCACCACAACAAACAGTCTCAAGGATTAGTGGATGTGATTTGTCAGATAAAATAATGTCCCTGCACTTCATCTTTTAGCTGCTGATTTCTGACTTTTGACATAACAGTGAACCTGAAAGATGGTTACTAGAAACTGGCGACCACTGGGTAAAGGTATACCAGAAAGTATTAATGAAATCTCTACATCTGCATATTCTACAAAAATCTAGCTGCATTTTGAAGTAATATAGGAAATAATAATAATAATAATAATAATAATAATAATAATAATGCTTACATTTGCTCTCAGACAATGTGTCTATAATTTTTAGATCACATTTAAGAATTTATAATGCAATGGATAGTTACATCCAATGACACCACCTGTCTACAGTCACATGTCCTACAATGTACAGTATGCCCTCTCCAACAGTGATGGTTTTCTTAAGAACTCCTGCCCTAGGCAAATCCATGGGTGAATATAAGAGGTACAGTTCTCCACAGCTGTAGTTATATCACTTCTTCCACTGATCACATGATTTAAATAACATTACTGCACAATCACAAAGATGGAGCAATGACCAATGTTCGATAGAGACGCTGGGTGGGAATGATGGTGCCAAAATGCAGCATGTAGTAATACACATCACTATACAGAATGCATACCAATGCAGCCAATTTCAAACAGCACTTTGGTGCAAAACCATATAAACATGAACTGTGCAGTAAGAGACTCTCTGGTTAGAGAGGGATTACTGTACTTGTCTTTCAGTAATACAACAAAGTGTGAAGACACTAAACTTATGGCTCATACCTTACTGCAGCAACAGCATGACCCAGTTCATGCACAACACTGCAAGTGATGAGAGTCACCAAATAATAGCCAATGTCACTTATTGGCAAATTCACTCCAGGGATCTGAAGTTAAATGAAACCACCAACTCATATTACTATTGTACTAGCACAAGGGTACTAATACATTTCACACAAGATACCTCGCTTAAAAACACTGGCCTTTCTAGTCTGCATCTGGTGTTTGGGAAGGAACTGTATCTTGCCATCTATCAGAAGTTAAAGGTCAAGAATTTGGGGCTTTTAAACAATATAAATTATTAACTATCATTTAAATAAACCTAGAGAATGTGCATTCGACTTTATTTCAGCATTCACATAAATTCATTCACAGAAAACCAAATCATCTTCCATATTCTTTAAATAAAACCAGTGTGGAAAGGGTTAAGAAAGGAATAAGAGACAGTATAAAAAATTAGACACAGAAATAGATCTGGAAGCAAAAACAGCAAAACAAAATCATTCAATTTAAGGACTGAATATTATGGTCAAGATTTACACACAAAAAACAACAGGATTTCAAAACATAATACTTAACACATATTCATATGGAAGACCAATGGCAAGATGGACAGAACAAATGTGGGAAAAAAAACAAAAAGCATAAAAGAGAAAATGTGGACACAAACAGGAAGGACACATGTTTTAATGAAATATAAAGTACTAAAGCGGCTGTCAACCTGAAATACTGGGGGAAAAATCAATGATGACCACAGGATCGTTTCTGAATTGCCGCAGACTGCTCACAATCTAATGTTACAATTATTCTCTCACCACCTCATTGCAGTGCTCCACTGAAGCTATGCCTGCACGACAATGACTACAACAAATCAAAATATTTGGATATGCAAAAAAGTTTGGTTGGTTAAATATGCAGTTTTCAAATACATACACAGATGGTAGCTCATAATTCAAAATGGTGTCATATGAGGGATAAATACATAACATACGTAGCACAATAACAGTATGTCCAACCACCCCCCCACCCCCCCCCTCCCCAGGACTTTGATTTCTTCCCATCAGTATAATTCCACCAATACTCCACACTCACTACCTCATCTGTCACCAATAGTATATCTTAGTGACACCAACCTTCAATAACAAACTTAAGTAAACAACAATGTAACCTGAAAGGACAAAAAGATATACAAAGGATAAACTAGATACCAAATACACACACACACACACACATATCAAGTGAATATCAAGGAACATCTTGTGCTAATTAACCCCTAAGTATTGCCAATACTCAAACTCCACATGTGCAGGTCTTTCCTTTAGTACCTGATATGTTACTAACTAGTCATAAAATTCTTATTTTCTTTTACTAAACCAATTAAACATATTACACACACAACAGAGTATGTTATATGTGCATTTAGTTGATTCAGTAAAAGATAGTAAGAACTTTGTAACTAGTTTCATTAATGTATCAGGTACTAAATGTTATATGTGCATGTAGTTGGTTTCATAAAAGAAAATAAGTTTATTAAAATGAAGGAGTAAACAACTTCAAAATAGTCATAAAATTCGGTTGCTACAAAAGCCTAAGGATTTATAACTGTGTCTTAAGTACCCTTCATATTTTAATTAATATTATATTTGAATCCATGATTCTTCCTAGTTGTCTCAAAACCTCAACCAAGGCCTTGTTTTATGCCTTTCTGCTTTAATACCCCTTACCAATTTACATCACTACAATTTGCACTCTCTCATTTTCAATGTAACGTCCTTTGGTTGGATTATTAGCATTCATTTAAGCCTCTCTTGCTTATGGCAATATCACTTTCAATTTACAGCCACTTTTTCAAGAACACAACTACAGCATAAAACAAGGCCTTTTTGTAAAGTATGACACTCACTTCACTCTGATACACAATCTCTGGGCTTCCTTCAAAGTAAATGACCAAATGCTCTCTCTTCTGAATACAAGAAGCAAGCAAGCAAGCAGGCAAAACAAGCAAGTAAACAAGCAAACACAACACAAAATCACTTACAATAATCAAGTAATCACACTGTTAAATACTATGTTATGATCTGGGTTGTGACACTATTCAGTTTGGTAAAAATGTACCAATGTTTCAAATGACCTACCACCTATATCCTCAAGGTGTATGACCCACATTCTACCCCAAAGATGGTACCTTCCTACCAAAGTAAAAGACACCACATTCGATTACAGTAATGTTAAAGTTAGTACATATATTTATTAACCATAGGTTCCAATACAAGTGACGGTTTTGTGTCACCAGTGCCAATGCTTCTCTGCCATGCACTAACTGCAGTCCTGATGACAATGTACATTGCAACTGGAAGCAATGCCAAGGAACAACTTGTTCCAAGAGTAAACCAACGGTCAAGAAGTTTTGGTCTCCAAGATCCACATTTTTGAAAAAATCTATTGAAAGCTGTTGTGAACCACTGCAGTCTGAATGCCTCAACTCGGAGGCCTGTGTTTTCTAAGAAGTATAAATATGGATGGTGGGAACAACTCTGAAACAGAACATTTCAAATTAATTAGCATGCAAATTGATGAATGACCAACACACACTAGTCAATCATATAAAACTCCATAAACATGATCACCCATTTCCCTTGATCCTGTTAGCTCTAAATGACCTGTTTTGTATTTAAATTTTACAGCATGGTGTATGAAAAAGTACCATTTGAACAATAAAATATACAACAATGATTCTTGTGTAGTTAATAGATATTGTTTTTTTTTGCAGGATTGTTGCAAATACTGTATGACAGTTATAAACTTATTTCATTGTCTTGCTTTACTAAGAGTTGAGTGTTCAACATGTAGATCTTACCTTGTTTAAGCATATTGCTTGTATACTGACTAAAGTAACTCGAACTGTGCCTGTGCTAAAGTCCATCTCGTGATCGGGTGTCACGTAGTACGGTCACACGTGGCACAAGGGTCGAGACCACAAGGACTCTGGACAGTAGCCACCCTTGATTTTATGTATATTTCTCTTAATGAGAGTATGCATTCCAGCTTGTGATGTCCAGTGGAGACGCACTGATCAGCCAACGGTTCGTCTCCTGGCTCCTGAGTCCTCACCTTCTTGTAACTCACACTCTTCACATAAAATAAACTTCTGTACACTTGACACGGGAATTATTATGAGTGCCAGCAACCTGCCGAACCCCATCTTAAACCGAGGTTTTAGCTCCATCCCTCCTGGAACAATATCTACAATACATTCCCCACACGGACCGCACCAGATACAACAGAATTACTTCATGTCAGAAGTTGGGTTAAGGCAACATAAACATGCATCTATGAGGAGGAGAGAAAGGGAGTCCAACATCACCCAAGAGGCATCCACGATTCAAGAGAGCCGATACTACCAGTCCAGGGTTCGAGGGAGAGCCAACAACAGGGCTGAGGCATACACCATCAGGAGCAGAAGCTCTGGAACATGAAACCAGCTAGGGTGAGTCTTTACTCAACTAATTCCTACTTACAGACCCTCCAAGTCTGAGTTCCCGATGTGCGGTGAACAGTGAAGTTTCTAGAATGAATGGAGACTTTATAAGTGTAGGGGAAGCCTTACAGGAAATAAGCAGGAGATTCTGGCATTCATTGGGAATGCAGATACTGCATTCCGGCCAAGAGGCCATTTTGTATAAACTCATGCTAACACACACTGGTGGTGAGCCAAGAACGGCCATCAGTCACAGGAGCCTCAACAACTGGACAGAACTTAGAGTTTCTGCAAAACACTTATATAGAAAAATGAACCCTAGACTTCCATGCGAGTCAATTCTTTAAGACCAGACAAGGGAAGGACAAAAAGGTGGCGGACTGGATCCACAAAATTCAGATCTTGGGGTTGCAGTTTCGCAAAGCTGCATTGCTAGATTGCAGTGAACGGTCACAAGAGGGCATAACGGATTTGTCCGACTGTTTACACAACATTTGCTTCATTCAAGGACCAGCCTCTGATCAGATTCAGAAGATAGTGTGAAGCCAAAATTACCAAAATTTCAACGAGATAGCTGAGACTGCCCTAGTGGAAGAGTGCCATTGCATCCAAGCAACAGAAATAATGGACAGAAGGCATTTCCACATATAGATGTAGTAACTGTGGAAAAGTGGGTCACTTAAGTCACAAGTGTTACTTGCAAAACAAAGTGGAAGCACGATTAAACCCTATTGTGGCTAGCGGATCTGGAACCATAGGCCAGGTTACCTGCTTCCAATGCGGCAAGAAAGGTCACATGACCCAAAACTGTCAGAAACCTCCACAAGGAACGGTAAGTAATGATAACCAAAGTATGTCGGGAAATGAGGTGAGACGGATGGACAGCAGTCGCCCAACTGTCTCCTTCCTCTACTCAGTAGGGTGCGTGAATAGGGAACACAGTGACTATATTACCTTGGAACTAGATGAGAGACAGGGATATAAGTTACATTTTTTAGTAGACAGCAGAGCTGACACATTAACCTAGTTAAGAGCTATAAATTGTTGGGGACAGATGAGTTCGAGCCATAGGACCAGGCATGCATAAAGTGCATAGAAGGATTCATAATTCAGACCCATGGCAGCATAGAGACTTGGATACGGGGAGGGATAGATATCCCCTATTGTTTACAGTTAGTAAGTCAGCAAGTGGATTTAAAAGAGGATGGGATCCTAGCACGTTATTTTTTGAAACTAAGGCAGGCATGAATTTGCTACAAGGAACGTATCACACAAGTTGTTCCAAGAGGGATGGAGCTTAAACCTCGAGTTAAGAAAGGGAGTTGGGCAGGTTGCTCACACTCGTAATAATCCCCATGTCAAATGTAAGGGAGTTTTATTATATGTGAAAGGTGTGAGTTACAAGAAGGCAAAGACTCAGGAGCCAGAAGACAAATCCTGTTGGCTGATCTGTGCATCTCCACTGGACATCACAAGCGAGAATGTGTGCCCTCATTAAGAGAAATATACATAAAATCAAGGGTGGCTACTGTCTTGAGTCCTCGTGGTCTTGACCCTTGTGCCGCGCGTGACCATACTACATGACACCTGGTCAAGAGATGGTCTTTAGCATGGGCACAGTTCAAGTTATATTAGTAGGTATACAAGCAATATGCTTAGACAAGGTAAAATCTACATTTTAACACTCAACTAATAAAAAGCAAGACAATGAAATAAGTGCATGACTGTCATATAATATACGCAACAATCCTGCAGAAAAACAGTATCTATTAACTACACAACAAAATGGCATTTTTTGGGAACTAAAACCAATATTATGTGGCATGTCTTAAACCTGCAGTAAATGTGCTTGTTGCCTGCATATACAAAATGAATTTCTATAGGCTCGTCTGATGTGTGTTCGCATATGTGAATGCACGTCATTTAAATGTTAACACTGACTGATGTCCATATAAAATAAATGTATGATGCACATGGGCAGAAAAATCTTGTCTGTCTTCCAAGTACATCAATGTGTTGTTGCTTCCATCCCACTGCAATTAGTTGTCACTACAAAAGGTAAAAACACAGAAATAACAAAAACAGCCCCAATAAAATTCTGTCATTGTGTTATAATTACCTTGAACAAAGTGTCAAAGAAGAAAAGTGCACAATGCAGCAAACTCACAACAATCAAGAAGGTCAAAGAATCCATCATTGTAATTCAGAGCTTCATTAATTAGATTCCATCACCTCTTGATCTCCATTTTGTCCATGTGAGACACCAGACATACACACTGTAACAATTAACAATTGTGCTGTTGAAGACTATCTATCGTGCAGCTGCAAGAATACAAGAATTATCTCATGGTGATATATTCCTCCCCTGAAGATTAAAATCTTCTGGAATGTCACACCATGTAGGTTGGTACATGTACTTATCCACAAAGTTTTACACTTCTCTCTAGTTACCACCACAACAACCTCAAAATTCCTATCCTTAAATACTTCCATGATCCACTTCATACATGAAGATTATCACGTTAGAACCATTTTTGGTAAGAACATTACAATACACTGATCATTCAGAGAAGCACCTAAAAGTTTCATTTAACTGCCTAGTGTAACATGGGAACCTCAATGGCAGAGTTGGTACACTGACTATGACAGGGGCTGGTGGGGTGAGGAATCATGCTTCAGTTCCCAGAAGTCAGAAGAGATTTAGATTTCCATCACTCAGGGGCTCTATCCCTGAGGGTAAAGTGGCCAGGGTGTGAAGGTGACCACTCACTCCCGTATTGAGGTTGAATCAGTGGAGCTATACCACCATGCCCTCATCTACCTTCATAGCGACATATGAACACACACACACACACACACACAACTTCAAATTTATATACTTGGTTAACATAAACCATTCTAATCAATCCAGCTAGCCCATTAATTTGAGTTTTTTTACGAGTATTATGTACTGTCCGTGTATGTTTCGCAATGCACATGAAACATCATGTAATAAACCTTGAGCGCAGATAACTCGCTAGTGGGGCGGGTGTGATTTACCTGGAGGGACCGACAATGTCCGTGGATGGGAGAGGGCGGCAGACTGGACGTAAGAAGAAATGGTGGTGGACAGTGCAGTGGAAAAATTGGTGAGGCGGAGGGAAGTGCTGAACGCCACAAACAGTAGTACAAGACAGGGGAAAACACCACCTTTCGGCAGAGGAGTGGTGCTGCACCACACACGGCACACAGTGTGAACTCTCTGGCATCTTGACTGAGATGGGCAAGCAGGCCCCTGTTTGTCTCCCTTCACATCAGCTCTTGTTCATAATGTTACCACTTGTCCTGTGTGGCTATCCTTCTTGGACTACTTACTTACTTACTTACTCACTCACTTACTCCATGGTGCAGATTCCTTCTTGAGAAGCTAACTGGTTTGCAGCTAGTCAAGAAATTCCCCGCATTTTATGGAACCCGAAGGTTCATTACCGCAATCACAAGCCTCCACCACCCGTCCCTATCCTGGGCCAGCCCAATCCAGTCCATATACCCACATCCCACCTCCTGGAGATCCATCCTAATATTATCCATCCCTCTACGCCTAAGTCTCCCAACTGAAAATAGAGGCAACAAACTCCTCCAAAATGGTAACTATTTATGTACTGACACACATCACATTCAACAAGAATTGAAAAGAATTACTTACAGATGACCAACATTGGAAGTTTAAATGTTCATTTGATAATGCAATATCACAACAGGTAGTGAAAAAAACACGTTAACTCCCAACCCACATGCATCACACATTTGAGATTTCACCTTATTTACATATTAAATTAAGATACTTATCAAGCATGTTACAATTCATGTTTTCATTTTACATTGTAAAAAAGTACATGGGAACTATGCAGATTTGGGATTTTTGTTGTTTTTTGTTGCCCACCATAACAGAAATAACATGCAACACACCAAAATAAGGGTCAATCCTTCCACTCAATTCACGCACTTTCGAAGTCAAGTATCTCCACAATGGAAGGCGGAATTGTCAACCATATCATCAAATCGCTTCTCACCATTGGATAACCTCAAAGTGAACCGAGAGGATGAAGTGAATACAGTGAAAAATCGTGAGAACATATTTACCTCTAGCACCTTGAAGAATGCCATCAAACTGGTAGCAACAAAATTCCCATGATAATTAATGGAATAGTTAAGAATAGTGATATCCAAACACACTCTAAAACTAAGTCCATGCCCCGACGTGCTAAACCTGATAAGTCTATCAAATGTGATCATAAAGCTCATATAATTGGTGATAGTCATCTTAGAGGGTCTGCGCCTAAAATGAATCAGTATCTTAATACTAACTTTGTGGTTTCTAGTTTCATCAAACCTGGGGCCAATATTAAGCAAATAGTGCACTCTCAAGAAACGGAATTTAAGCGTTTAGGGAAGAAGGACATAACTGTGGTTAATGGAGGGTCAAATGACCTTGACAATAACACTGAAAAAAGAAAGAGTGCTGTAGTCCATATGCTACAATTTGCTCAGAAATATACAAATACCAATATAATAATGGCGAACATCCTCTTAGACATGATCTTGCAATGAATCCTCAAATTAACCTTGAAATTCAGGTCTTCAACAATAAACTAAGCAAAAGAGCTAAGTTATTTAGCCATGTTGATTTGGTGGAAATGAACTTTAATAGAAAGTGTGAGGAAAGAAAACCAACAAGATGCAACAATATAGATGATTTATTGTCAATAGTGGATGTTGATTATTGACACTGTCTCAACATGTTTCGGGCATCTTTATGCCCATCTTCAGGAGA
>Ga0123355_10011660_pt1 | contig 13563 bp, 8 predicted proteins | sample TergutEmb28metaG_3_FD_89872 | JGI IMG/M metagenome (GOLD analysis project Ga0123355, IMG submission 89872) | Embiratermes neotenicus P1 segment gut microbial communities from Petit-Saut dam, French Guiana - Emb289 P1 | ecosystem: Host-associated > Arthropoda: Insects > Digestive system > Gut ...
ATTGTAACTGTACTGTGGCTGCAGCAGTATGTACCGTAGGGACACCGTGTGTGTCTGCTGTGTGTATGGTTGTAAATAGCGTGCATAAAGGTGGTAGCGTAATAATTATAATAATAATTCTTATTATTAATTCATTGGGCGCATTAGTAAGAAATCGTCACGAAATACTAGTTGCCTCATCGTATATGCCTGTCCGTCCGCCCGTCCGTCCAAACGCATGAGTGCAAAACCCGATAAACTAATGTTACTGGTGAATTTCATACTTGGTGCTGCTACCAAAACCTGTCGACAGTGGACATCATCAGAGGGTTTCCTCTTTTTGTTTTTAAACTTCCCGGTACCGCTGAACACAGCAAAGTTACTCTTTTTTTCTACTCGATGCTGATGACTAGGGTGCCTTCTGGTACTGCAGGTCTTTCAGTGAAAGGGTCATAGCACTGCCGAATCAGAATCAGAAACACAGCAGTTCCATATTGCAGATCAGGAATTTTATGTACTTCAGATGAAAGTGTGGTTCGTACAGCACGGGAACTGCAGATGGAAGAAAATGAAGGAGAGAGTAATAATTCTCCAAGAAGGAAAAGAAATAATTAGAACCTTCGATGGTTATTACCGAAGACAAAGTATGAAAATTATCGCAATCCCAGCTAATCTTTAAAAGGACCATATGACAGAAGGAACGTTCCTCATTTAGCGCGAAAAATTTTTACTTCTCAGCTTTTAGCTAAGGCTACAGTCTTTATACCCAATTTAGAAGCAAAGCGTCTCCGCTTTTCTCGATAGTCTTTAAAAGTTCGCGCAGTTTAATTTCTCCCCTTTTCTCATTTTTCTCTTACTTCCTCCTAACTACGTATTTGATTTCTGATGTCGCGAGACAGTGCCACCTGTCACAGCAAGACCAGCAATTACAGCCTAGCGGTATATCGCCATTTCGCCAAGTCGTCATCTCACACCATGTCCAGGGCAGGACCCTCGGTACACTGCCTTATTTTCCCAAAATAATTACTTTTTACAATGAGCGCTCAACACTGTGCGCCATTCTGGATTTTCTCCATTCCATTTTTTGAGCCCCTCAAACCGCACAACGACAACAATACTGCAATTGTGTTTACGTCACCACCAACTTCAGAATTTGCATTCCACAACAGCTAAGTTGTACGGACATGTCTTATACGTATGAAGAGTGTACAACAGAACAGAGAGCAGCTGACGATCAGAAGAACAAAGCCTGGTGACTGCGGCTGCCTATCAATACTGTCCGCTTCCGTTCACTGCAGCACCTTATCAAATAAACTTGCGATTACAAAGGGCAGTTCTTAACGGCGTATTTTCAACGCCGTATTGGCCTTCCCAATGTTGAATGTGTTCTGATATAGAAATTATCTATTCTAACGAAGAATTCCACGTAATGGTGTACTCCTTTAGGCACAACCGACACGCACAACACGGAATTATACGCAAATCTATCCTATGTGACACAACGCTAACATTTACATTAAAAATATCCACCCCCCCCCACACACACACACACAGGTACAAACTTTATTGATTCAGAGTGACATCGCTGACGTCACCGAACAAACATAAATTAGCACCACGCTCTACGGCCGAAGAACATATATCAATAAGTACGAATTCCTAACAATAAACAATACATCAATCTCGACCAACAAAAATGCTTAGTAAATTTGAAAGGCAAAAATATATGCAACGTAATACTGAAGTGAAATTGTACGGCTGAATTACACCCAAGCTATACCGTAAACATTCCTGTGAGAAAATGAGATTTCATTCCAAAATTTACATACGATGTTGCGTGTTCATACAATTTTAGAACTGTTTAGGTTTGCATATTACCAGATTGGTCTCATGACGTCAAATTAAGCCGCAACGTTCGTAATGTGGCAACTTGTTTATTAATAAACAGCTGTCTGGCACAATCTGTCGGCACTGTTTATTAAAACCATCCAAGTCCGTTGTTAAGAAACGCGGCAACCTGATTCAGGCTTCTCCCACCACGGTAGACTATATTGCAAAATGGCAACTCCACAACTGCTGTACACACGATTACCAATTGGTCCACCGCTACCAAGATCAATGACCCCACGTACCTTCGAGGCCTGCCAAATGATCCTTAGGAACTTAGACAGGGCGTCATAGTCGCAGCAGCCCATACACTGAGACAGGCTGCAGAGCGTCCGGGCAGAACTGAACACTGGGACTGCTGTGTGTCGTGTGACAGGAGGATGCCACACTGACGGGTTTAAAGTACTGGAACGTAGCTTTGATAGCTTTCCTAGCGCCTGATAGCAATCACGTTATGGAACAGTCAGTGGTCAGTTCCCTGTGAATATGCGCAAGTGATACCCTCTTTTTGAATGACCCTGTGCAGTGAGGTGTGCTGCAGACCTTGAGACAGTCGTCTATCATTCTAAGGAATTTTCTTTCAAACCCGAATACGCCGATTAAGAAGACACGTTCCAAATAATTCTACTTGCGCGAAAAGAAATAAAGAAAAAGAATAAGTAAAAAGCAACACTTACGGTATAATTTTTAACGGGACTGTTTCTATGTACACGTAGAGGTTAAAACATTTTAAAGTTTCTCATCTTCACCCTCTCCAGAGGAACACATTCTACACAAAAGTTGAGAAGCAAAAAGGAAGGAAAGGCTGACTATTCCCGTCATCAAAATTCCGCACCTGGCGCCTCCAGTTACTTCGCAAAAGATGAACGTTCTCTCTCGGAGCGAGTTCCTGCCTTCTACCTTCTGCGTCATCTTATTTCTTCCTGTATTTTAGTCCCAAGTTTTGCCTTTACATCTACGTCTTAGACGGCAGCGGAAAGCAGAAGAAAGAACGAGGTAAGGTATCGCGGGGGGGGAGGGGTCAACTAGCGTCTGCATACGAAGAAGAGGAAATGGTGCCTCGCGTCTCAACTCGGTATAGCCGCCCGCCATAATCATGAATGAACAAGTCCTAGATGAAAAGTATATAAGAAATGGGATGAAAACGAAAAGGATGAATATAAGGAGAAAAACATTTCCACAAAGGAAAAAAACTTTTTCACTTTTGGTCTAGTCGATAACAAACACGAAAAGAGACTCGGAATGTGCAGCTGTTGTGACGATTCGCAGCGGGTCTGTGAAATGTCTAATAAACCTGGAACCAAATGAAATTGTTTGGAACGTCGGCAGACAAACGCAATTTTTCATATTTCCTGATCTGATAGAAATAAAATGGCAATACGTCATATTGTCTAGGATTATAATATTCCTAGAACTGTGATTAACTCATTAAACACCCGTGGTTACTATACGTACCACCAGGTTTAACATTCACAAAATGTACGTTCAGCCCACGCAGTCTATTTGTGTGTTTTGTGCGGATCTCAGAACAAACGGCGATTATTTTCCTATACAGCATTAACTGACTGGTTTTTATAACTGAGACTGTGTGTTTACTGCGCGGTACGGACTGGAACCTTAAATATGCTGCAGGTTAATTGTATACTCTAAAGGGTTAAATATCACTAACTACTCATGCATACACACATGAAAATTAATCACATGAATAACCGCAAAACACAAATCATACTTCAAACTATCAACATAACTGCTAATGGCTGTTATTCCACGCGGGCAGACAATGAAAGTCGTGAGCCCCTTTGAACAGCTGCTGGGATGCGACTCTTTGTGATCTGCAGACTGGTACCAAACTACACGTGGTAACCAGCCGGAAGAGTCTAATACCCACAGTCGACGTCTAAGAACTTCAGACGCCTCAATAACAAACTATTTGCCGCGATTTAATCGTACCGGACTGCGACTGTGCTGGCTAGCAGCGTGATGTTAGAAGTGGCTGGCACCTCCATAAACCGCTGGCGGCACTCACTAGCCAACACTGACAACGGGGGGAAAGTTGAACCCTAAGAATGAAGTTGGCTAAAAAAGGGAGAAGTGAGAATAACGAAGGTGTGTTTACGACTACCAAATTGGAAAAGAACCCCTGGTTGGTAGGCCAAGCATAACAGAAAGAAGTAAAATATGCAATGCAAAATGATGAAGCGGGGACAACGGCAGCAGGATGGAGACGAACATACAGTGGTGACAGCTGGTGAGGAGAGCTGAAGGATACACAACACAGCAAAGTGAACTCTGGACTGCACATTTTCTATCCCACCAGTCCCAGCCGGTCCATTTACCTCCCAACAGCTCATTGCAGAACTTCAGGGCTGTTACACACGCACCGTTCGCTCAGACGGTAAGCTGCGTTCGTGTACGCTTCCTTCGAAGGCACTAAACGGGTTCTGATTGAATTTTTTGCTGTGCACGATGATAGCGTGCTGCTGAAGACACCGGCTCTTTTGTGACGCTGGGCGAGCATTTTCCGGCGTTTCGACAGACCGCAGGGTCTTAATGTTCAGGGTCAAGCGGCCCGAACAGACCAGTGCGATAGCGATACTGGTAAATGTCGGGAAGTGTTCGCCCAATCACACGGCGTCACACGCCGAAAGATTTCACTGTTGAAGTGTTGTACTGTCGTTTACAACAAAACTTGGGTACGTACCGAGCAAATACAGGCAGCTCACATGTGTGGGCACATAAGGGCCCTCACATTGGTCGACAGACTTCTCAATACTTGACGAACTAAATGATAAAATTTCATGTTCATCACCACGATCGTCCGAGCAGCTCGAGCGGCACAGCCTCTAACTACACATTGAAAACTTTCTCGTGGTATTACCAACAACGCACAACTAGGCCTATGTTCAAGGGTCGGTCGAAGAACTGCAATTTGGAACGGCGATCCGTTCACCAGATACAGTCTCAGCAAGCTGTACACGCACAGCGATCCGACCGGCCTCGCTCGGTCCAGCCCCAAGCCTACTTCTCCACGGTCGACTACAAAACGTACGTTACGCCACTGCGGCCACGTACATAATATCGTGTCAGTAACGGTCGTGATACGTTATCCAGGACTTTACTAGAAAGGCTGAGAAAAATCACGAGCACCCTCAATAAAGAGAGCTGGTCTCTGGATCGTGATTGAAATAGGAAACAGGAATCCTGCAATACAGGATTGCTATGCTGGTTTGTGCAGCATAACAGACCTGTAAAACAGAAATGCTACAAAACGGTTGCAGTGGCGGTTACTCCAGCACAATAAAACCATGTGCGAGCACGAAAAAATGAAAAACAAGGCACTTACATCAAATATAGCCTATTTCAAAGTTTTCGAAAATGTTAAGTGTAAAATTTCTACCAAGTATACATTTTTCACGTGAAACTCCCGACGTTGCTGTGTGTACTGGCGATCTTCTTCTTCGAGGAAACTGAGGTCAGACAAAAACTGTCTTCCGGTCATGGCATAGCAAATGTGCAATATGAGGGGCAGATATCACAAGGTAGCGACCAAAATTAACAGACTGATATTCAACAGGTGATCACTATACAGGTGTATCTGAAAACACGTTTTGTGTTTTACAAAATACAATACATGTAATTCCAGAAGGACTGCAATACTGCACGACAGCTAAACGAGGCCCAAACATGTCGGCACTGTGTGAATGGTGATGCCTGTGAACACACACAATTATGTACTGGTGACGTTTATAGAAGTTTCCTTCATTGTCAGTCAGTCTGCACGCGGTAAGAAATGAACCCACTGAAATCCCAGTCCTTTCTCTGCTTCTCCTTCTGTTTCCCACGCAACTGTCAACTAAATATCTGTACTGACATCAGCAGCCACTACCTCGAACATACAAACTAACAACAATCCAGTTCCACCCTCAGCGACACGCCTTCAGCCGCCCTTTCTTCTGATCGCCACAATTCCTCACACAAACTGACTGACTATGAGGAAGTAAAACTCTGATTCTGGACACAAGACATCTCCACCACCATTCAAAGCACTTCAGTTAGTTAGGCTTCTGAAGGGGACTGCAGCAGATGGAGCAGTGGACAAATGAACTGACTGACATAAATACAGCAGAATCCAGCTGCTGCCACTGATCATACCGAAAGATTCATGTTCCGCAAACCTACTACTGAACTGTACAGCCATTAGAGGTTAAAACACAATTACGCGTTATGAGGATATGAGCCATACAGACTAGACATGTGTATGTACGCTGTTATCACAGAGGATGCTGCTGCTGCTTATCTGCTAAGGAATTCAGAGACGTGCCTCACATTCCAGATCATTGGATGAAGTCTACGCTATTACAGTTAACCGTTTTGATGCTCAACATACAGAATGTACCAGGGGTGTACAGTCCCGTTTGCGATAAACTCTCATACGAAGTTTTGTATCTTGTTAATATTTTGTAGCTACAGAAACAGCAGTGAGAACCTGATGTTGGCTATAAAAAACAACGCATTTAACCCGTTTCGTTAATGAAAGTTGGAATGTTTCAAATTTGCAATTTCACATTCGGAAAATCATGTTTAATTTATGCATCTGTAGCAGGATACTTGAACTGCTTCACCCTCCCCGCTCCTCGCACAAAAATAAATAGCCTAATTACTGCCGTAGTGTCTGTAAAGTGTTTATTTCCTGTAACGATCCGACACGACATCAACTTGCAATAGCCGTGGCTGACAATATAGTTCTTGTCCGAACAAGACAGTCGTACTACAGAACAGCAAAGTCGCCTGGATTGCAGAGTGATTGCTACACAAGACATCGCACAGTGTTGCTGCACAGTCGGGTTATCACAGAAGTCCATAAACAACAACTAAATTGTTTCTACTAAAAATTCCACCTGAAGTGTCAACTTTGTTGGGGAAGTGCTCTGGAAGCGCAGATCCGAGTCATTGTAGGTAGGTTGCTAGGGTAAGCAGCTATGTCAGTGTTCACTGCGCGGTGCGAACTAAGTCTTTCACCGTAGTTCAGGTTAATTTGCATCTCTAAAGGCCGGCCGCTCACCGCGGCGACCGGGGTTCGATCCCATGTCCACGTCAGCTTTATGGTCAACAGTGCCAATGAGACAGGTTTGTCTCCCGGTATTTCTGTCTCACCGTGTCAATACCATACCACCAACGCCCCACACTCACCCTCATGTACGTGTTTCTCTTACCAGAAAGACAAAAGGACGAAGCCTGGGAACCTCCCAGAAAGCAACGTTCGTCCGGAAATCGGGGAGCACTGGATGGAAAGGTGCTGGCACTTTTTATCGCCTTTGAAGTGTTAATAACGAACGCACGATAAAATGGAGCAGCCGCAATGTTCTGGTGGCGAACAGAACATACAATTAGGTCCTGATGCTACAAAATCCAGAAAGGGGAGCAAACGTATTCAAGGTCCGAAGATGAACACCCCTGACTTTCACACTGGAGTTCTATACACACCTCATGTAGAACGAACAGAGTTGGCAAGTTGTGCAGTTTGTGACGCCGGGATTAAGGAACAGACTGCCTATACGGCAGGGGACGTAAGAAACGACGGTCGTTACCATCTGAAATCGTGCCACGGGACTACCGACATACGATATAAAACTTGGACACTGTCGTTCAAGTCAATGTACTGAACTGACCAATTGAAATATTTGTAACACATCATCAGCTCGGCCTGCGCGCACAGAATGTTCTTGGCCTACATACCTATACAATAATTTGTATATCACCTTGCGTCGTGCATTAAATTACACAACAATATACTCGCCTTACAGGTTTCATATGTTGCACACTTCGCAGCTCTAGCGAGATTTCTGGTCCTCAGATAGGCGTTGTTGAAAAATCAGTAACTCTGGAGGACGTTAAATGAAATCAGAGGTGTGTTATCTGACGACGCTGTCAGTTTCTAAGACTAAATAGTGTCAGTTATAGATGAACTGAATTTGAGTAAGGGGAATGAGTCAGAAGATAATGACAGGGGAAACATGTCCCAGTGCAACAATGTCCACCAAAAATCCCATTTGGACTGGCCTACAAAAAGGGCCTACCACATTCACTGGTATCATTTCGGATAATTAAGCATAAAATACGAGAAAAGATACTAATAAGCGCTAAGCAGTGGCAATTGCCTTTAGCTTGCACTACTTGATATTTGTTACTTCCACTGGCTGAAAGAAAACTTCAATTTTAACTGATGGTTCGGTGTGCAATTTTAAGAAAAGCTCCAACAATTATAACAAAGCTTTCGTAGTAGTAAGATCCTTTAACATAGGCACAGCTTGAAGGGATTTCTACACAAGAGGCAGGGGTTAAGCCAGTCCACAGCATCCACGAATCCTCTATCTCTACTACTGCCATCTCTCCGGCGCCTCCTAAAAACCCACATGCTTCGCAGTTAACTCCCAAACCGAATACCACAAGTCTAAGCAGCTTATTAAGGGCTCCGTAGAAAATTCTGCGTGAGGAAGGGAGGAGGGGGAATGAAAGTCACGTCCAATACAGAGGAAAACATTAAAGGGGCTGCTGTTTGTGTGTATGTGGGCTCAGAGACTCTTGGAAAATGAACAATGCTTCCTTTCTGAGACACGAAGAACTGTATCACTCGGGAAAAGAAAGTTCACACCGTGTGAAAAAATAAAAACTTCTTAAGCACTTCATAACAATGAATGTAACTTAAATTCAATTTAAAGACCCAGTCCGTACCGCGCAGTAAACACACTCCACCTCAGTTATAAAAACCAGTCAGTTAATGTTGTATAGGGAAATAATCGCTGTTTGTTCTGAGATCCATAAAAAAAACACACATAAATACAGAACGTAGAACTGATGAATGTTAAACCTGACCTTTTGAAGTTAAAAAGTTTATATTAGGCTACTTAGTACAGGGTGGCTACAAAATATTGGTACTCGCGCTAGTCTCAGGACACAATTCAGAAACTTCCCTTACATTTCAAACCTTGCCCTTCTGACCAGCACCCACAGTGCTTTCTAGCATTAAACTATGAGCTTTAGCATTAAAAAATCTCCATGTTAATGACAGATCACAATTTATACCCTTCACTTCAGTGGCAAAACAGCGATTTTCCTCGTAAATACGTTTATCACGTTTGTTAAGTTAGATTAAGCGATCAGTGCGAAATATGAACTGAAATTCTACAAACTGTACAAAAGACATTCATACTTGTACGAGTTACTGCCTCCTGTTAAAGTTCGTGAGATATTTATGCCACAATACAATCGATTCGTCGTTCTCAAAACGCGGTGTTTGTCCTTATGTAACTGCTGAACGATTTCACAGTTTTGCTGATCCACAGAGATAATGCGTGTGTCAGTGGCAGCGCGTGTTATTACTGCCCTCCCCTTACCTTCCCTTCCCTTCCAAGTGACCTTCATGTAAATTAACGTAACCGTGGTCTTAAAATTCAGTCTCCTAGAAAGTTACACCGTCTGAAATGGTGAACAGGTACCAATCGACACGGCGTCACAATCCACAAGACTTGAGCCTTCAGCCACACAGCTACGAAGCACTCAGATATACCACTGAAATTACCTGACATCCTTTCCTTCCAGGCTACGTTTACCGGGTGCTGATAAGTCCTTAGGCCGACCAGGAAGGAAACAAGATCGGAAGCTGACAGAAACATCAGCTTATTTCCTTCCTGGTCGGGCTAAGGACTTATCAGCATCCCTACCCTACCGTACGAGACGTCAGAGCGATTGAACCACTGCAAGCGTTCCTGTGGTTCACTTCGTTGCACCGTCACCTGCGAGGGCAAATCTAATAATTTAGCAGAAAGAAATATCAACAACATTATCCTGCGTTCGGCAGGGGAAGGTCTTTTGGATCACCTCTTGTTGCAGCTTACATTGTAACATCAATGTAAAGCTTCTCTCTCTCTCTCTCTCTCTCTCTCTCCCCTCCCCCTCTCTCCCTCGCTGGAGCCGTAAGATGAAGGCAATCACGCTCCTTCGAAACGTCCGCAGCTACTCACCCACCGATACAGCGACACATCCCACAAGATCTGAATTACACCCCTCTTACAACTTCAAAACTCGCAAGTTTTCTGCCCCTCAGTAGTCATTCTGTCACACACAAATACATGAATTCATTTTATTTTCCACAAAATATTTACCTGTTTCAAGCACTTTCTTGTCACCTTACATCACACCTCAACATTCTTCCGTTCACTTTCGACCACTTAGTGGAAAGTCACGTATTTATCTTCATGCTTCCTGTCATTGGGCGGAATAATCAATATGCTGAACATGGATGGTCATTGTACTGTGTGTCTGAACATCAGATATGCCTAAACGAATCCAGTTGCAGTACAAGCCCTTCCTCTCCCTCCATCTCACTCTCTCCCCTCTCGGGTTAAACCAGAGTTCTTCGCGGAATGGAATTGAATTGAGGTACTAGAGGGTAAATACAGAGCAAACCTACGCATTGATAACTCGTAAACAATGCGGGGCTGAGGTTGCGCCAACACGTGCAAACAGGAGAGGTCGAAGAGCGGCACTTCGCATGAGTTTGTCTGTTGTGTGGAGCAGCAGAGGCCGCCACTCCACGACGCATTGTCTAGCAAGCAGTAATTGGCAAGCGTTGATAATTATTATATTTTATAACAATGTGCTATATCGTATTAACGTAGCAATTTCCCTGTCGTCAAACCGGCAGCGAGTATTAATTTTCTGTTTCTTTTGTTATGATCGCCGTGGAGACGAGAAATCGTCATTAGTGACGAATTGAATAGTCGCTTCCTCCTGCAGCAACAGGGTGCTGGCTTCTGTCTGTCTGTCTGTCTGTGCTCTCTCAGGTCGTGATGAATTTAAAAAGCTGTTAATAAATGCGAAAGTTTCAGCGCTTTGGCCACAAGTGCTGCTTGCAGCAAAAACTCAGTCTTGCTCCATAATTCTAGGCGGACAGGACAAAGACAAAAGGGATTTCTGATACCGCGTTGCCGATCGAGGTGGCCGTGCGGTCTAACGCGCAAGTCTGCAGACACTTGAATGTTGGGATCGCCGGTTCGAATCCCGCTGAAGGCATGGATGTTCGCTTGGTGCAGGTAGCGGCCTGTGTGACGAGCTGATCACAGGTTCAGAGTTCTTGCGGGTGTGTGTGTGTGTGTGTGTGTGTGCGCGCGTGTGTGCAATTGTGTGTGATCCAAAAACCTCAAAACGAGGTGGCCTAGACCCGATTTGGGCTGTAGCCTCTCAGAGACAGAATACTGCGGGAAGGAAGGATAGCTGCCATCTGAGTTCCCTTTCTGGGTATTACAAGAGAAGGTAACAAACCAACACCCACCTGTTCACAGCAAACTAGTAGAGAAATACGACTTAATAATTAGCCCTCCTTGCTTTACGCAACAGATTATTTTACCAAAGACAACTTTTAGCTAATCTACATTACTAATAAACAGAATTTAAAACGACGATACACAAAAAATTACACATTCAACTGACACAACAAAACATGTTAAGTCACAAACCAAGTTAATCTCACAATATCCACAGCCAGTACAAAACCTGAGGTTCAACAACGCAATTAAATTATGTACATGACCTCAAAAAAGCTGCTCGTACGGAATATTAACTGACTGACTTTCTTACTTACATACATACTTACTTAGTTACTTACTTGCTTAATGCGCGGATCAGGGTCCTTCTTGAGAACCTAACCGGTTCTCAGCCAGTCAAGAAATTCCCCACATTTTATGGAACCCGAATGTTCATTACCACATTCACAAGCGTCCGCACCTGTCCCTTTCCTGTGCCAGATATCAAACTGTTTTCAACACCACACAACAGTTCACCGTCTGCCAAACAAAGACTCCCCACATCAAACTGTGGCGCTCGTATGTTTCACATATCTTTGTCCGAACGGTACTGACCAGTACGTTCTGCACAGAGCCTCAGACGCTCACAGCTACACCCACATAGCTCAGATGTCCGCCGTCAGGCACACATCTTGGCAACTTGAGTTGACTGAGGGCAGCTCCATCCAACGCACCCACCAGGTTAGGTTTGCTCCTGAGGACGGAAGCCGTGCCGGCTACCGAAACGCGGTGCTCTAACTGCTAATGACAGCAGCAGAATACTCGCAGATTTCAAAGAAAGACACAAACTCCTGAATTGTGACAGCAATCGATTCTTTAACCACCACCAATCACGACCAGAGCATACTGCGTGTTGCCTGTTACTGTCAGCGATCGCTGGCCACGTGTAACAGTATGCTCCTAGGCTAACAACCAGTGACGTATCCAAGACAGGGCGTGCGAAAGCAATGTATACTACACCGTAAAAAAGAGAAGACATTAAACAATTCAGAGACGCACCCTGCACCCGCAGCTTGTAGCTAAACGGAGATACGACGTGCGGGTTCATCAGATGGACGTTCATTCATGTAACCGTCCGCAAGGAAATGAACCGTGTGAGATGACGTCGACAAAAGTAACGTAACTTGTAATTAGAAACTGAAAATATAGGCCTGTACTTCGTTTAAAATTAATACAATCATTTACTGTTTCTGCCACGTCACTCTTAGATTTCAGATATATTAACTTGAATGATTCAGCTTGAATTATTTAGCAACAATATCAGTCACTAATTTTATACTGCGTGTGACGCCGACAGACGGACACAGACGAACTCGCAGAAAACGCTGTCACACAACAAATTTCACACTCACTGGCGTGGAATCGAACGCGGGTCGCCGCGGTGACAACACGACACCTAACCGTCTGCGCCGACGTAGGTCGCCGATTCAACTTTCATTATTTATCACTAACTGGACAACCCTGCCACTTTCTGTGTATGACCTTTGCATTGCCATTAAAAACCCCCAACGGTTCACCCCATAATAACCACTCTACGTTCGCTACATGCCGGCCATGTGCAGTACGATGAATCTTCCATTTTCAGGTTTAAGTAATGAATAATGAAAATTGATGACAACGACGAAACGTCGTCAAGATTGTCACAGCGCTGTTGAATCTCCAGCCTTGTCACGCGGCTAATATGCATCTCAAACCTCCCTTATTAAGAGATGCTGCTGCTATATATATCCCTTCACCATTATGAGTATAAACGCCGTCCTTAAACTTATTAACGAAGTGGGAAATGGGACCTAAACGAATCAAGCCACGACTATTACTGGAGAAAGAGGATTTTAAACCAAGGAGATACCGTGATCTGTGGAGCTAATGGGGTTGGATTATGTTGTGGCAGAAGAAAGGACAGTTAAGAGTTAGTATGTCGAGAGAGTAATTTGAAAAGACATCAAAGTGCAAGAACGGATTCCTAATTAGAAATATTTCTGGAAACACAAACTGCCTCACAATACTGAATGAGTATTAGATTAATATACAATAATGTTCAGTACAACATGCAAGTTGTCGCTATTAGTTCATGCCTAACGTGACATCTTCAGACAAAACTGCCTTCAAGTGTGCAGTGTTCTGTGCATGTGCAGTGCTGGCGGTTCTTGTGGTCTGTGTTCTGTGCATGTGCAATGCTGGCGGTTCTTGTGGTCTGTGTTCTGTGCATGTGCAATGCTGGCAGTTCTTGTGGTCTGTGTTCTGTGCATGTGCAATGCTGGCGGTTCTTGTGGTCTGTGTTCTGTGCATGTGCAATGCTGGCGGTTCTTGTGGTCTGTGTTCTGTGCATGTGCAA
>Ga0123355_10011661_pt1 | contig 13562 bp, 17 predicted proteins | sample TergutEmb28metaG_3_FD_89872 | JGI IMG/M metagenome (GOLD analysis project Ga0123355, IMG submission 89872) | Embiratermes neotenicus P1 segment gut microbial communities from Petit-Saut dam, French Guiana - Emb289 P1 | ecosystem: Host-associated > Arthropoda: Insects > Digestive system > Gut ...
TAATATGCCACCAGTTTCGCCGCCTCATTCGCCAAATGCTTCATGTCCACTCCGCAATATTCGACCAACGTGCGACAAAACTTCGGAGTTACAGGCACATCGGAAGCGGTAAAGTGCCGACCAATCCATGCGGCAAGCCGTTCGGGACTTTCATAGTCGAGGCGTACACAGACAGCGGCTTTTTGCAGTCGCTGTAGCAATTTGGTTGGGGCTTTTTCTGTCCCTGCGCTGAATTCGTCCGGGGTAGTGTATATGATTACGGTGCAACTTGGGTCGATATTTTCGAAGGTGGTGCACACTTCGACGAATGAATCTTCGTTGAGCTTGCCCCAGTTCACGCTATGCAACTCGACTAGCTTTGGTCCGCCGAACATGGGCAGCGTGGTCACGGCTTCGGCGAAATTCATCAGCCAATTGGGAGTAGCTGCAGCATCAATGTATGCGTGGTTCATTCCATTCAGCTGCCCTCCGAGCAATTTTTCGCGTGCTGAAGTGAGACAGTGGCGTTTTAGATAGCTCTCTTCGCCGAATAACAAGTAACATGGCGCAGGGTTGGCGAGGGAGTCGAGGTATTCGCGGTAGGTCATGACTGTCGCACCAATGCTGAATCGTATATTTCTGTGTAAATCTCGCTGTCCAATTGCGCGATTGTCGCCGCTAGCGACTGCATTACGGGGAACTCGGTTTCGTGATGTCCTGCCATAAACAACGGCAGTTCCATGGGTGCGTACGCCACGATGTCGGAGTGTTTTAGCTCGCCGGTGAAGTAGGCATCTACGCCCAGCGACGGCACGCTTGAGAGATAGTGGCTGCCTCCGCCACCGCAAATGGCGATTTTATGGATTAGCTTGTCCGTGGGGGTGTAAGTGACATGAGTGTTCAGTTGTTCGCTGCCGAATTGTGCAAGTTCGTTGGCTGTCATGGGTTTGGGTAGAGTGCCGATTAGCCCGGCGGAGAAGCCGTTGTGGTAGAAAGGCGCGATGTCGGACAGTTGCAAGACTTGCGCCAAACATGCATTCACTCCGTCGGCGGCTGTGTCAAGGCGCGTGTGAAGTGAAATGGTGTTCACACGTCCTGACGAGAGGACGATGATTCGTGCTGCCGTGGGGCAGTCGGGGCGCAGCTCGGCGATTGGGCTGTAAATGAGCGCGTGGTGCGCGACGATGGTGTCGAATCCGTTGGCGACGGCGTATTTTGCCGCATTCAGAGTGATGTCCAATGTCAAAAGAACTCGACGGACGGGAGCGTTATAGTCAAAGCAGACTTGCAATCCGTCCACATCGCCCGGCATGGCAGTAGAGCGCGGATATTTTGTGTCGAGTGCGGAGTATAGTTGGGATATGGTCATGTGGGTGTCCTTTCGGGAGAGGGGTTTTGTGGGGTGACTAGACCCGGGACCCCACAGAAGTTTGCATTCGTATTATTAAATCATCATACAGCAACAAAATCGCTGCCCATTTCATCTTGATTGCGCGCTTGATAGTCCTTTAACTTATCGGCAGGATAACACCAATACGAGCAGTCGCCGTCGATGTGCGACCCTGCCAAAACAAAGTCCGCTTTTTCAAACGCGCGTAGCGAAGCAGGGTTGTTCGGATAAATCATAACTTGAAAAATGTCGCCGTCGAAGCCGACAATTTGGTTAAGATTTGCGGTTAATTCGTTGATGATTTTCGTGCCGTGACCTTTATGTCGATGTTGCGGGTTGACTGTGATTTCGCTGATAGTTGTCGGGTGGTAACCATCGCCTCGAAGAATCAAAACAATCGCAATGATGTCGGCATTTTCGAGCACAACTTTGCAAAAATATTCTTCATTATGAATATATCCGTCGGCAAGAACGCTTTCGTGCGTTTCCCTCGCGCTGTCAATGCCGAACTTGCGTGTAGCATGGTCGCTTTGCCACGATTCCAGTTCATCTTCGTATTTTGCGCCGTAATCGTCCCATTTATAGTGCATGATGTGCCTCATTTTGTGTGGAATAATTTGATGATCGTAGGCGCGCGCATTGCGCGTCCGAAAACACCCGTCAGGCTACGCCTGCCACCCTCTTTGATAAAGAGGCTTTTGGGTGCTGTAATTTTATCCTAGCAAAAACTTCACACCATCCTCAAACCAATCGTGCGGGTACAGTATTATTTTATGCTCCACGATATAGTCCATATATGCGAGCGCGGCGGCACGGAGCGACTGTTCTAAAGCATAATTGACTACCGAGTAAAACGGAGCTTCGCCATCGCCATCCCATGCTAATTTATCGGCGACAAACAGTGCCATATCGTACTCGGACGGCGCGGATTTCAGTGTCGTGTGACATTCGACAGCGGATAAAATGCGCTCGTCGGTAATTCCGAAAACCTCTTGAGCGAGGACTCTCGATATGCGTTGATGCAGCAGCATTGGTACGCGCTTTTCAGCTTCGTAGATGTACCATTCGCTGTCAATGGCGTACTTCATCATGTCGTTGTGAGACAAAATTGCGCTTATGTCGTGTAAATATCCGCTTAACTCGCAGATTTCCGTGTCCAATCCATATTGCACCGCAATTTCCGCACATTTTTCGGCAACGGCGCGGCAGTGGTCGAATGTTTTCGGTTTGTTGTTCGCAAAGAGTAGGGCTTTGACGTCTGATTTTAAGTCACCGGTGAAGTCGGGGGCTTGGATGTGGGGGAAGTATGAAAGCATAATTTTACCTAGTTTGAATAGCCCTCCACCGCTGGCGCGATTCACCTCCCCTGTAGGGGAGGTGTCGGCACAGCCGACGGTGGGGTTTATTTCGACATCGCCACGAAATATTGATACACTCGCCGACCCTCGGACACGGTATATTCTTCGGCATGGAGGTTGACGTCGGCTAGAAAATCGAGCAGTTTTTCCGCGCGGGTCATGGGTTGGAGGAGATAGCGGCAGCCAAGGCTGGAGCGACAGCGCACCGGTGAGAAAAGTTCGTCGGAGGAATTCACTTCCGACATAGAACTTTTACTCGACGGCGACTGCGCCGAGTGCAAGCTGACGTCATTAAACTGCGCTCCCATAAATTCTGCCAAAATAGCGGCGATATTTTCGCCACCCATGCCCGCGATGACGATGTCGAGCGGAGTGTCGGGGTCGATGTTGAGGCTTTGCAGTTGCTCCAGTCCATTGGATAGTGCCAGCTCGATTCGGTCGCTAAGTCTGCGGCGCGCGATGTTACCCTCGGCTTGCGCCAGTGGTCCGGGAGCGATATCCATGGCGATTAGTCGCCCGACGTGTCCTTGTTGCGCAAGGTAAATGGGTAGGAATGCGTGGTCTGTGCCCACGTCAATTACCGCGGCGGTCGGTCGGATATGCTGCGCCAGTGCGAGCAGGCGCGGGGGTAGGGATTTGGGGCGACCGGGAGGAGTTGTCATGGCGCGTTTCCTTTGTGTAGGCGCGCGCATTGCGCGTCCGTTTATTCGGTATAAATTTAATGTTGCGGGCGGGCAGACCCCGCACCTACAAATGTTTCGCTTTCACCATTTTCGCAAATTCACGCGCCTGCTTGCGGCTTTTCAGGTGGTATACTTGCTTGCCGCTTGCTTCAATAACATGCAAAAGGCGCGGTCGTCTGCTTTTATAATAATCCCAGAAAACTCCCTTTACAAACTTCCGTTCCAGCCTGTCAATGCAGCCTTTTGGCATTTCCGTGCGTGGCTTTTTCTTGATTTGCACTCGGCGTTTTATTACGCGGTACAAACAGAAAAACCTGTTGAAATCAATGTAAATTATAGCTTCACAACGCTCACAACTTTGTTGAAACGCACCTATGTCTCCGCTTTCAAAAATCCAACTATCTTGTGCAATTGCTTCAAGAATGTCTGCATGAAAATCATCTATCGGTCGCACTTTCCACGCTTCGCCTTCGATAAAAAGATAAGTATCCGCATGAATAACTGGGACACTCATAATTTTGCCAAGCTGCCGCGCCAACGTTGATTTGCCGCTTCCCGCATTGCCGGTTATTATGATTCGTTGCATGAATAGCTGTTCTCCATATTTTTCACGAATGTTTTTACTTGCTTGCGCGTTTTCAGATGATATACTTGCTTGTCACTGGCGGTTATTGTGTCGATTATCAATGGTCGCCTATTTTTCGGGAAAGCCCAAGTATATTTCAAAAACTCCCAATCGATTCTCTCGGGGCAGCCTACTGTCATATCGGGGCGAGTCTTGCCGTGATTCTTGATGCGGCGTTTTACCACGCGGTAGAGGCAAATAAATCGATTAAAGTCGATGAATATTATCGTGTCAGCGCGTTGGGCGCGATGTTCTATTGTGGCAGAATAATTTCCGTCCATAACCCACGCTTCTTTGTCGGCTTCCTCTATCACACGTGCGGTTACTTGGTCTCTAGGATTTCCTACCCAGCCGGGCTGCCAAAATATTGTATCGATGTGTACGACAGGTAGTTCCAAAATCTCGCCCAGTTGCCGTGAAAGTGTGCTTTTTCCACTACCGGCTGAACCAAGAATCATTATTCGTTGCATCATGCGGGTCCTTTCAATCCAATGAATCTCACCAGCCAGGATTGATTTTTTCAATTAATTCATTTCTTCACTGACGCTTCCATCTCTTTAAACTGTTTTTCACGTTTTATTGCATCGTGTTGCACTTATAAATACTCGTGAACGAAGATCTATGAATACGCACTTTATGTTCGACGAGGTGAATTCCCACTTCAGTCTTTATCACCGAGATCGGCGACTCCAGCCTTGGCTCACACGTGCCCACCATCGCTGCCGCTCCACTCGTTGCCCTGCTCCTTGCAATGCTATGATGTCCATTCGTCCAACTTCGACTCCACCATCAAAGAATATCACGACCCCGACGACTTGACCCTCTCGAACAGGTGCAAACAGCATTCGAGGAACATTTATTTGGCTCGTAATTTGCAGTTGATGATGCATCGAATAGCGATAAGTCAAATTGCCGACATTGGCAGCAACAATGCCCTCCACATCACCGCCAACTATAGGAATGGTGAACCCCAGTTCACCGTGACGCGCGAGAGTGACACTTCGGTATCGCTCAAACCCCCAGTCCAGCATGCTGCGGTGGTCGTTCCAGTCGTTTGGCGCATTGATGGTCACAGCAATCAGAGTCAGACCATCGCGTTCGGCAGCGGAAACCAAACTGCGCCCGCTACGACGAGTGAACCCCGTCTTGACTCCAATTGCACCGGGGTACGAGCGCAGCAATCGATTGTGATTGTGCAAAAATCTCTGCCCTTCTTTTTCAATAATCGGTGCACGATGACTGGTACTTGACACCACCGAGCGAAAGAAGTCATTTTCCATAGCATACGCAGTAATGAGCGCCAACTCGCGTGCGGTGGTGAAGTGCTGCTCGTGGTCAAGCCCGTGAGGATTTGTAAAATGGGTATTGGTCAAGCCTATCCGAGCTGCCGTGTAGTTCATCAACATGGCAAAACCCTCGACACTGCCCGCGATTTCGTATGCAATAGCCGTTGCGCCGTCGTTGGCACTAGACAGCATAAGCCCGAACAGCAAGGTCTCCATGCTAATCTGCTCACCGCGGAATAGGTACATACTCGACCCCTCGACACCGATAGCATTGTCATGCACAGTGAAGATTCGGGTCAAGTCGCGCGTGTGATTTATCGCCACGATTGCAGTCACGATTTTGGTCGTACTTGCCATGGGCAGCTGCTGCTCAGAGTTTTTGCCAAACAATACTTCACCCGTCGCTGCATCAATTAGAACTGCGCTTTTTGCAGACAGCCCTAATTGCGCCGCCACTTCGCATTCTGCATTTACGTAGACTGCTCCATCACCGATTGGCGGCTGGGCGTGAACGATGACGACCGAGAGTGCGACTGTGAGCGCGGCGAGCAGTATTGCAATGAGTTTTTTCATGAGCGAACCCCTGTCATGTTAGTAATTTCACTATATGACAGAGTTCGGTTCAATTATTCGTCCGCTTTGTCCTCAGACTCTTCTTCTGACTTATCCTTTTTCGGAAACATCGCCTTGATTTTTTCGACCCAATCCGGACCTTTTTCGATGATGTCGCCGATTGTGTCGGCAATTCCGCCGCCGTCTGCCTTATTGGCGGCAGCTACGGTGAGCATTTCGACATTTCCGTCAGCTTTGATGACCAGGAAACCGACCGGTGCGACGCTGATTCCTGTCCCACCGCCGCCGCTGAAGCTGGTTAGCTTGTCTGCCGAAGTGCGCTCTGCCGAGCCGGGGTAATTCTTGCCGAAATAATCCAGTCCGCCACCGACATGTCCTACGCTCACTTTGGAGATTGGGATGATGGTCACACCATTCGCCTGGATTGGCTCGCCGACGATGGTGTCGCTGTCCACCACATTACGGATTTTCTCGAATGAGGTACGGATAACCTCGTTAAGTTTGCTGTCTGTCATGGTAATTCTCCTTTAAGGTCAAGGTCACGAGAACTTTTTATAAAAAGTTCCCACACCTTCAAAAATTTTTATATTTTCACAATTAGCTCGCTTCGGCTATTTTCGACTTGCGCCGCCTGATGTAGAATATAACTATCGACGCAATAATCATCGAATATTGCACAACGCCGACTATATTCAGGAACATCGCAGCATTCACGATCATTACACTAGACCAAATAATGCCCGTGACAATCTTATTTTTGTGCAAATCTCCCGTCCACATCGCCCAATTCACGATCAATCGTGTGGCGATGATGACATAGCCATATGCATTCTCCATCGCCAAGTACAATGTCGTGACATTGATAATGCTGAACACTACCAGGATGATTATGGACAAGTTATGGGCTTGTTTTTCTGCTACTTGATCGCCGAGGGCTTTTTTCTTTCGCTTGTTCACCCAAATGAACGAGAGTTGTCGTAGCGCACCGACCGTTCCGACAGCGACGGCAATCCAATTGAACAGAAATGTGTTTGCTGTCGCAGCAATCAGATTGAAGACAACCTGCCACCAGAGCAGCTTGTTGTTGTCTTTTTCTTGCCAGCCGATGAAGTTTACGACTATCAGCACGGCGATGAATACTTGGCTGACTATCCACTGCCACAGCGGAACATGTAGGTAAATCTCGAACACTATATCTTAACTCTTCTTCCTGAATCTCAAAAATCCGCGTAGCGTGCTTATCGCCAGACCGATTGTCTGCCACACTCGCAGGGAAAATATCATCTCAATTTCGGCGTCGAAGCCGAATTTGTCTTCTTCGGGAGCAAAATCCGGCGTGATTTGCACTCGATTTTTGCCTCGAATCCGAAATCCGCTGCGCTGGTCGAGGAACTCGAACAGGTACGCCACGCTCTGCGCGACCACTCCATACATCAGTGCTGTGAAGGCAGCATCTTTTGCGTGGAATTTCAGTTTGAACAGGCGTACTTCGGTCTTGACATACCCGAAAAACTTGCTCAAAATGCAGCTGACAAGCTCGCGAATTCCGCCGATTAGCTCCAGCACATCCCCGGGAGATTTTTTCTCGGGCGGAGCTGCTTCGGATTCTTCTTGCTCAGCTTGGATAGCTTTCTTCTTGCGTTTCCACTTCTTTTTCTTCACAGCCTTCGGCTTTTTCTTCTTTCGCGGAGTGATGGTAAAGCGGAAAAACAGCACTCGCAGCCGCACGACAAAACTTCCGCGCCAACTTACCACGATTCGCAAGCGAATCATGGCGACTAGGAAGAATGTGACCATAATGGCGGCTAGGATTATGAGGAATATCATTTTTCTTCCCCTTCAAAAGTTTTTGGGGTTAAACCCCTTTTTCCAAAAAGGGGTTTGGGTCTTGACCTTGAACTTGCGGTAATTCATCCAAACTCTTCAGCCCAAAACAACGCAAAAACTCCGCTGTCGTGCCGTATAACATGGGTCTACCCGGTGCGTCCAGTCTGCCTTTGGGCTCAATAAAGCCCTTATTGACTAGACTGGCGATGGCATAATCGCAGCTCATCCCACGGATTTGCTCGACGTACGCTTTGGTTGTGGGCTGATGGTATGCAATGACCGATAGCACTTCCATGGTGGTGTCACTCAGTCGCCCCGTGCCCTCACGAATTCCCAATGCAGTGCGGATAAGCTCGCTATATTCAGGCTTTGTGGATAGCTGGCAGGAAGATTTCATGACGACAAGCTGCAGTCCGCGCCCCGCCGACGGGTCGTTGTACACCTCGGCGAATTGCTGCACCGCTTGTCTGATTTGCCCCTCGGTTGAGCCGAGTAACTCCGCCAGTTTGGCATATGTTACATCGTGACCGCACGCGAATAGTATCGCCTCGATTTGCTGCTGTATTGCGACATTGGTCGCTTCGATTTGTTGTTGCATAATGTCTCGTTCTGTCAATTTACGAAATTTCGTTTGTGAAGTTGATGAGTTTTGATATTCAATTCAATGTCCCGTTCGTCCCACAATTGCAGCTCCCACGGAAAGTAAAAGTTCGATTTGTTCTTGAAATACATGTGCAGTCCGCGATAATCATCTTTATCACGAAAATACCAGTTTTTCAAGCTCAATTCTTCCTGCCAATCATCAAGCATTTCTTGTAATTGTAGTAACTCTTCGCCTGTAAGAATCATTCGTGCGCCGAAAATGTCGTTCATCCAGTTGTTCACGGGATACTTATCCGTACTTTTAGTATAACGTTCAATTTTATCCAAAATACTCTCGGAGGTCTTGACGCGGTAGTAATATGTGATGTTGTTCAAGTCATGCTCGACGAGGTAATCGTTGATGCTTTCGTGGAGATTCAGGCGATAGCGCAAGATATGCTCGGTCGGCACGGATGTCTTAGAGAGGTTGACTTTTTCCACTTTACCCGATTCAAAATAATCTTGCGAGTATCTCAAGTGGATGCTATTTATTACCGTCGCCAGCTTTTTTACTTTTTCGATGTTATTCATGGTTTGCTCTTTTGCCGCGATAGCGGTATAATCAACGCATAGCGTTGGTATTTGAGGTTTTCGCAGGCGGATTCACTCTGCCACAGAAAGCCAAACTGTATGTTTTCCACTTGAAAACGTAGTTTTCAAGTGTTTCACGTATCTATCCGTTCCATCTCGACCAACAGTTTATCCCGATATACGAGATCTTCGCGCACGGCATATCCGCGATTCTCCCAATATTCATTGCCGATTTCGTTGTATTTGAATACGATGGAGATTACCTTGCTGATACCCTCGTTTTTCAGCGCAGCCATTGACACATCGAGCAACATAGTGCCAATTCCTTGCGCACGTTCGGATACCTTCACCGCCATATGGTGGATGTAGCCTCGGCGACCATCGTGCCCGACCAGAATAACGCCGACAATTTCGCCGTCTTTCTCTGCGACAAAGCAGGTCTCGGGATTACGGCGCAGATATTTCGCGATTCCGTCCTCCGAATCATCCACCGTGTTCAGCCCCATGCCGGGCGTGTCCAGCCAAAGTTGATATACACCAGCATAGTCGGCGATTGTCATTTTTTTGATTTGCATGTAGGTTTCCTTGCTTCGTCTTACATTACCCCACCACCGCTCCGCGGTTCCCCTCCCCTACAGGGGAGGTATGGGTGCGGCGATGTATGAACCTCCCCTCTAGGGGAGGTGGCGTGAAGCGCCGGGGGGGGTGATTTTGCGCAGTTTTCAAGTGATTATAGCAACCATTCCAACCCTGAGCAAATATCCTCCAAACACCGCCGATAATCCTGCAAATTCCCACCGAACGGGTCGGAGATATCGCTGGCAAACGGACGAAGCTTGTCCGCATGGTCAGGAAATGCAAATAACAGCTGCGAATTATGACTCTCTGTCAATGGCACGACAACATGCGCCCACGACAGCAACTCTTCCGTGACTGGTTGCGAGGTATGATGGGCATGGTCGCCGCCGATTTCTCGCTCGGCAAGTGACGACTGCGCATGGGCACTCATGGGGCTGCCCTGAGCAGCCATCGTACCGCACGATTTAGCTATGTATGTGTCGCTGTATTGAGCATTCGTCACCGCAGCAGCCATGGGACTTCGGCAGGTGTTGCCAGTGCAAATGAAAAGGATGTGTTTCATATATTACCGATTCTAAAGACTGTCGTCATTTTCGAGCCATTCATTGGTACTGATAATTCTATGCGCTCCATTCGAATCGTCGCGGATGACGATTTTTTCGATTCCCGCGTTAATTATCATGCGCTTACACATGGAACACGAATTTCTCCCGCCCACAACTTCACCAGTCTTCGGGTCAATGCACGTCATGTATAATGTTGCGCCAATCATGCTTTCGCGACTGGCGGAAATGAGCGCATTCGCCTCGCCGTGGACACTTCGGCACAGCTCGTATCGCTCGCCGCTGGGAATGCCGAGGCTATCACGAACACAGTTGCGCAAGTCATTGCAATTAGCTCGTCCGCGCGGAGCTCCATTGTATCCGGTTGCGATGATGTTGTCGTTCTTTACGATTATTGCCCCATATTTGAGCCGCAGACAGGTGCTGCGCGTTGCGACAACGCCTGCGATGTCCAGATAGTAGTTGATTTTGTTCACTCGTTCCATGATGAGCCTCCTAAAGGTCAAGGTCATGGGAACTTTTTGAAAAAAGTTCCATAATCCTCAAAAACTTTTATAATTCCAAACTGAGCTGTCTTACTTTCTTCTTAATCCGCCACAACGCGTTATCCACTGTCTTGGTCGAAACGCCCGTCTGCTCGGCGATTTCTTTGTAACTCATATCGGCAATATATCCGCGAAAAACCTGTTGCTCCAGCCTGCTCAAATTCGGCAGCAGCGACGAGTATACCTCTTGCAACTTTGCTTTTGCTTGCGCATGAGCACCGCCGTCGGGGTGCATCGGTGCATTTTTGGCAGCAATTTCGGCACGTTTTGCCGCTCGCACTTTGCGCAAGTACGACACAAGACGATTCTTGATGCAGATCTTGGCGTATAACCCGAACGTCACCTTGTCCTGCTCGGTGTCAAAGGATAGCACCGCTTTGTAGAATGCAATTTGCGCCTCTTGCAGCAACTCATCTCGCGGCAAATCGAGTTCATCGTTTTTAGTTGCCATAAAGGAAGCAGCGACAGAAGCAATTAAAGGTCGAAACTGCGCAAGCAGCTCATCGAATGCAGCATCGCTACTGCGTGCCGCGAGGATATTATCGATGGATGGAAGCATTACGTTGACCTTTCTGGTAATGGGTAGCTTGTATTAGCTCCTATGCGGAGGTAGCAGAATGTGAGACTTTTGAGGCGAATCTTCGAGGCGATGAAAGCCGTTGATCCGCCGCAGAAAACATACCCGTATGGTTTCCACTTGAAAACGTCAGTTTTCAAGTGAGTTTCCAGCCTTGGCTCCGCTATCCACCAAAATGCTCCCTAAATCGCTCTAAATCTGCCGTTGTAAACATGGCAAAGACATCTCGTTCCAATGAATCATATTGCGACAGCAGTTCAATAAAGCCTTCGAATTGCGATATGCGCGAAGGCGGAAGCACCTCTCTAAATGCGTCACGCAAATGTTCGAATACATAGTAAAATGTCTGCCAGCCCAATTGTCGCTGGATGGAGATGAGAATATCAGTTGCCCAAAATGCATTGTAACTTGCGTCACCAATCTCGCCGATTTGAGCGAAAACGCGGTCGATATTAGCATGGCTGAATACTGTCAGGTTTTCTCCCGGAACCGGACTGCTCATGGCATTGTTAGCTTGCATGACGTATGTTACCATGAGGAAAGAAAGCACATCGGCATCGAAACTCCAATAATCATCCACAAAAATTCGCGCAATTTCAACCATCACCCAAAAGCTCCAGTCTTGTTGACCCTCTGCCCGACGGCGAGCAAGAAGTACCAACTGCTCTGTAATGTAAGCATTACTTAGCAAAATTACGCCTTCTCCATAATGAGTGCCGATGGGGCGATCCAAATCAGTGTATGCATGAATCACGATGGTTTCAATAGGGGTTGTATGAGTCAAACGAATGAGGCTTTCATACGTAGACTGCATATCGTTAATCCATGTACGCAGCAGATTATCGTCAATGTTTGCGGAATTTAGAATATTGCGAGGCAAGCGCGCAATAATATTTCCGCCATAGCTGATATATTGCGCAAAACGAAGCGGAGAAGTATCTTCCGCAGGGTTTAAAATAAATTCGGTGATAAGTTGGCTCTCTTCGTCATCGGGATCGTAGTAATCGTCATATGTTCCCGGCGGAGAAAGACTAAAGAATCCGTTGAAATAAGTGAGAATGCGATTTGGCTCGCCGCGCATAACGACTGAATAAGTGCCGTTTTCATTGGCAGCAAAATGCCATTGCTGATTTTGATAACCCGGATTCGCCGAAGTGAAGAAAATCAAGCTATTATCGCCCTGTACTCCTGCCGTGAGGGTGTATGCGGGGTCGTTGTTCAGCTGAATCACAAAATATTCGCGCGGCACAAGTGCACTGGAGTGCAGCGTGAGCGCCGTCGGATCGACTTGCTCCTCGATTGGCTCGCCATCGTCATCCAGCCTTATACCGGTGTAGTCCACCGTCAGAAGCGGCTGCACATCCCCGGGTTCATAGTCGCCAAGTCCCGAGTCATCCCCTGTATTCATATTGAGCGAATACAATGTGCCATGGAGAAATATATAGTAATTCCCATGCGCAAACTGCGGCACACCATAAGGCGCAGGGGGCAACGGCGGCTGTGGATGCGCAGTGTCCGTCGGATCTGTTGAGTCTAATATTTGACATGCGGAAAGCAACAAAATGCCAACGCATAGAATTATTGAAGCAAGTCTTTTCATCTTTTACTCTCTTTCAGTTTCACACATCGAGTGCGAAAACTAGTCATATTTATTATACCCCATTTTTGCCATAAAGTCAAGTGAAAAATCCCGACACCGTGCAGGTATCGGGATTGCGATTTGTTATTATTCGACCGAGCAAAAGGGTATGTGTCTACGCTAGCCCCAATATTGTCTTTATCTCATCCAATCTATCCATCTCAAATACGCTGTTGCGGGAGGTTAGGCGATATGTCGGAATACGATAATATTCATAACTGCGTCGATAAAGAACCATAATAAACTGTTCGCCAACTCGCACAGTGTCACTTAATATTGGTATCCAATTCATTTGACTATCTCTATAACTGACCCCAATTTCACCTTTTAATGAATCAATTATAGTGAAATAATAAAGATTACGATCTCCTTGGGACGTTCGTATTCTGTTTATTTGAATAATAAACACATAAGGCGAGCCATTGATGATATCTTCCGTGCTAGTACCGGATGGAAAAAAATGTCATTATAGTGTGTTTGATTATTCTTTGTCGCTTCAGCAACAAAATCTGATATCGTGTCACTCGTTGTACTACGGCTGGCAAAATCTATTGGTATTGCACTGGTTGTATAATCGACTAACGGCACATTGAACATTGTGCTTTGAGTAGGGTCATCCATGTTTATTTGTATATGCAGTAATCCATAGCCATTTTCTTGCATAGAAGTTTGCATGTCAGTTATTCTTTGCAGAAACAACATATAATTTACATTGTATTCAAATGAAATATCCGTTGAAAGACGCGAAGGTATGTTAGCATCAAA
>Ga0123355_10011662_pt1 | contig 13562 bp, 4 predicted proteins | sample TergutEmb28metaG_3_FD_89872 | JGI IMG/M metagenome (GOLD analysis project Ga0123355, IMG submission 89872) | Embiratermes neotenicus P1 segment gut microbial communities from Petit-Saut dam, French Guiana - Emb289 P1 | ecosystem: Host-associated > Arthropoda: Insects > Digestive system > Gut ...
GCACCGCTAACCTCTAAACGTTGCATTTTATATATTTATTCAACAAATACAGGTACTGAATATTTTAAACATGGTATATACTGTCTGTTTTTTTCTCTTCAAAATGCAGTTTGTTTCATAATTTTAACGTATTTGGTTCCTGTTTTATTCACATTTTATATACAGGATGTGCTAAAATTTAAAGAAATAATTCCGGCGCCAAAAGGTTAAGTGCCTATATGATGCAAGTATTAAATCGGTCAACACAGATGGTGTCCCTGAACACAGGAGCTGTTAGGTTATATACTGGGTGATTCAGACTTCGTCCTAAAACATGTATGCTTAGGGACACAATTACAGTAAAAAGGTAAAGCAATCCCTGGACAGGCCCTGAGGGTTCCACGAGGTTGAGGCTCCCAGATTTCATCACAATTGCCATATGAAGGTGGTCAGGCTGTCAGCCCTATGCACCAGCCACCTTTACCCCCAGGAAATATTCCTGGTACTCATTTCTGTTACAGGCTGAGTCGGCACTAGGGCCATAGTGCAGCTAGAAGGATTATGTCAATGAAAAATTCCAATGACACTATCGGGAATTGAACCCGCAACCTTCCAGCTCGTAGCGCAGTGCCTCAACCAACTGTGCCACCGCATGCCATAACGTCACAATGATACTGATATCCTGAAATCACTGAGAAAGATGTAAATAACATTCACCCTGTATATCACCATGGAATAAGTAAGATTCTTGTGTGGCACAGTGTATAATTTTATCATACTCTAAAGCCTTCTTGAGCACTCTCAACTTCATGTCATGTCTTACCTTCTGTTGAGGTGGCATCCCACTCCCATGGTGACTGCCACCTCTTTCCCCGCCACCAGAGCCTGTCCCGCCAGTGGACTGCTGTCCTTGTTGTTGCGGGGCCCCGCCCCGACCTCCTCCTGGGCCGCTAACATCAGGCACCACCTTGCGACTATCCTCCTCCTCTTGGCGCTTCTCATAATGTACAAAGTCATCAAATATCGAAGTGGAGTGACGATAACCATGGAGAATACGCAGCACCTGCTTCCCCTTTTCAAACGGCACTTCCTGCGTGTCCCGCGAGTTGGTCACAGGTTTGTTCTCATTGTTTTCCAGCCTGATGTGGCGCAGCTGAACGTTTGGAACATCCTTAACATAAATCCAGCGTACACGGAACTGTCCCTTCCACTTGTCTTGTGACCAGACCGAGCTGGAGGCATGGTAGTCCACTGGAGACACCATCTGTGCCATTCCGCAGAAGTGTCCAGACCCGTTCACAGAGAAGAAGAGGTAGACAGGACCTCCAGCACCCTTTGTCTCACGTTCTCGGAACGCCTGATCCAGCCTCTTGTTGCCATGCTCGGTCGAGCACCAGATCTCATACTTGATGGAGCGATGGATATCATCTTCAGAGTAAGACTTTATCACAAAGAAGCGTGCCCCTTTGGCCGATAAGTCAAAATCTGGTGGATTGTAATTGTTCTTGACACGCAGTTCATCAAGCACAGGATGGGAGGGCAATGGAGTGGGAACCATCACACTGCCAGGGTGGGGGCCAGGTTGCTGCTGCTGCAGATGATGTGGGGGAGGTGCGCCAGTTCCACTCCCTTGGGGATGATGAGGATGATGAGGATGATGGGGTCCTGTAAGAATGGTCACTTGACCAGGGTGATGACTTGGTTGGTGATGTGGAGGGACTCCAGCAGGGGGATACCCACCTGTTCCACCACTTGGAGGACCCCCTGCCCCTCTCGGTCCACCACCTCTGACTGGACCACCCCAAGCTGGCCTTGCTGTAGGAGGAGGCCCAACAGGCTGCTTGGGTCCGCTGATGGAGTTTGCACCTCCGTTCTTCCCTTCCCACGTCCCAATGTCCATATTGTGTTTGCCTGGCACCATGGGTGGCGGGGGCATGCCTGGACCCTTTTTCTTCATACCACTTGATGTCACTTGGGGTTGTGGTTTTGCAGGCTGACTTGCAATGGATGCCCAGGTCATCTTCTTGGGAGGTGCGGGTGCTGGAGCGACGTTGGTCTGCACAGGCACCATCCCCCCACCCACAACAACCCCCGTGTCCATGCCACTTGTCTTGCTGCCCCCCGCCACGTCCTGCTGCTGTTTGGACAGGTCTTTGCCATCCACTACTTTTATCACCCCCTGAGTCACACCACCATCCGACAGTCCCAATCCCTGCATGCCCTGCTCCACAGCCTTAAGCCCATCCACTCCACCACCTGCCGAGCTGCCCACTCCTGCTGCTGTGGCAGCACCATACATCCCATCCCCACCTCGATAGTAGTCATCATAATGGGGTTTCCTTGACATAGCTGCAGAATTGCCCCATGTCGAGTAATCACCATTACCATGGAAATAATTGAAACCTGCTGCTGCCGCAGCAGCAGCAGCTGCTGGCTGTCCAAATGCTGTTCCAAAGCCGCCACCCCCTCCCCCAAACATCCCATCCATGCCATATGAGTCGTGTCCTATTTGGCCTCCATATCCGCCCAGGAATGTCATGGGATCTCCGCCGTTCGACCATGTCCCATCTCCTACACCAAACGCCTGATAAGGGAATGATGTTCCATAGTAGTTTGACATGCTGTAGGGATCCGAAGCCATCGATGTTGAGATGGGGGTGTTGTAACCCTGCCAAAGTAATGGAACTGTCTAAAGCAATGTCATATTTAATTTTCTGTTCAGTTTTACACAGACAACTAAAGCAATATAATGTAGACCTTACAAACAATTATAACACAGCACAATATGCAACATCAGATACATGGCAATTACCTTCTAACAGGGAAAGTTCCATTAAAAATAGAATGCCATACAGACTGAGGATATAGTAAAGAAAACACACTTTTACTGCAAATAAAGGGTTTCCTGTTTCCTCCCATCTGTCCTTTAAAATATAACCCCAGTGTTCACACCAACCAGTAACCTCTGTTCTACTTCTAGTAAAATGGCATTAAGTAGAATTCAGGTATATTTTAATATTCCTTCATATTCTGGTGACCAAGTATATTTAGAACAGTTTGTCTCAGGCCTAATAATATTGGTAATGAATCAGATTATACAGTTTCCAGTTATCTTAGACTGACAGGGTGACATGAGAGGTTATGGTGATTGGGTCAGTCCAAACTGTTACATTATGGCCATAAATGTAAACAAACCTGAAATTCGATGACAGGTGTGTGTGTGGTCAGTGTATCCTGATGCTGTTTCTAAAGTATCATTATATAGACATCCACTTCTAATGTGCTAGCTGTGTTATGAACACACATTAGACAAACTGCAGTCAAGCACTACTATAGCAGATCATGGTTATTTTGACACATTTTACCAGAATTACTATAACAATCTGTATAATACTGAAGTACATGTTTTTATAAAGGACAGGTATTAGACATTATTAATCACTGGATGTAAAACACCACAACTGTTATATTGATATTATTTATTACCTGATGATGCTGGGTCCTCCATGAATCAAAATCTTCATGTTCGCCTACGTGGTCCTTTGGGACATTTGACACTGAAAGCAGTGATGATGATTAACCGTGGCATAAACAATTACACACTCCAAGGTCACCAATATGAAACTTCCCAAAACAGGCTTATCTGTAGGCGCAAAATACACTTAAAAGTAGACCCCTGCAATGTCACACTAGTTAACAACTCTACAGCTCCTACATAACGCAGAAAATATAATCAATACACGTAATCAAATAGTAATAATACAATGGTGATAATGGAATTCCTTGTGTCCAACAAAGCACACTAAAGTATACAGGTCCGAAACACAGAACCTTTTTGCAGCAAATCGCTTACAAAAATTGTGGCACCGTGTGCGGGCTATTATCACAAAAGAACCGTAATAACATATTATTATTATTATCATCATCATTATTATTATTTAGATTGTTTTAATAAACTCTAGTTCGTTTGACAGCATGTGCTTATTGCAATTTTCTTACCTTGATTCCCTTGTCCTTTCATCCGCTGCATTGTCATGCACAAGGCAACATGAAAAAGAGATTACAGGTAGGATCAGCTACTGGTGTGCCGAAAAACACTCCTACATACTTAAAAAAAAAGCACTTTACACAACTACGCCCAAGACGAATTCTTTCCCTACCTGGTCTGACACGCCTGCAGACATCACCTAATTTATGCACTATTCTTCTTTCTTCGCGCAAAGTCTTTCAAACTGGACTGTCAATAAATTACTTGCGAATACTTGATAGTCCTGTTCGTAGTGTACACACAATCAACTTTTTTAAAATATATAAAACTGAAGCACTAATCACTTCACATAGGAACAATGGCGGCTGAACCCAACTCCGAGAACTTGGGTGCACGCGCAAGCGCAGTTAGTTTGGGTACGTCATGACATCAGGTATGTTCAGAAAAATAATTTACTGTCGTGTATTCAATTCTCAAAAAATGTAACCTTAAGATTTGGAAGGTCACTATTATCTAGCATCGTCAAATTCTAAATTATTTTCGAAGGTCATAAATTTAAATTGGCACAGTTAGTGCTTCTGGGCATCACTTAACACAGTTTTCAAACGTCGTAGTACTAGTAAATCTCCTGCACAGCCTACAACGGATCTCACCATGCTGTCGACTAATCGAAAACAGCCTGTAAACAGTGCCTTTAAGTTCCGTTTCCTGTAGGAGGTGAGACGGGTTGCGAATGTTGTGTTGTATATTGATTATTAACAATTATAATTTGCTTTGAAAATAAATTTATGTACTCTGTTATAGTTGGCCTCAGGCACGTCATTTTCCGCTGCAGGTAGCATTAATAGGAGCATCAAAGATGGTCGCCCAAAAAAAGCAGGTTAGTGTTTGGCACGTGGGTTTTCAGAAATTGTGGTGTGAATCCACATATATTTCTAACAATACGTACGTATGCTGTTCCATAAGTAATATAATGTTTGATTTCAGAAAAAGGCGATGGAGAGTATAAACTCCCGGTTAGCCCTGGTCATGAAGTCTGGAAAGTACGTCCTTGGTCTGAAGCAGACTTTGAAGACTTTGAGACAGGGCAAAGCCAAGCTTGTAATCATTGCAAACAACACTCCGCCACTGAGGTGAGACTGAGAAGCAGGCATCCCTGAAAAGCAAGGGAGCAATAGTAAGGTCTTATTGCTGTGAATTACAAAAAGGGAATCCTGTGGATAGTCTCATGTTCAGTGTTTGGTTGAAATAATGTGACTGCCATTAATTGGAGTATTGAATAATATTATCTTAGTAATGCAGTAATTAATGAAATTCTCAGAACATCAGAATGTAAGTAATGAAAGACCTTGTAGTGACTAGATGGACACTTGTATTGCATATACAGGTGGACCCCCACACACGTCCTAGGACCCCCATATCCGCGGGTAATATGTTACAAGACTTACGGAGGTTATGTGAAACCACAGATAATGCCAAATGCTATATATAACTTGATATAATGCGATATTCGTGTAACATACATAAATATGATAAAAAGTTTAATTGATAAAGTATGCACAGTAAGACATTACCAAAGTTAAATAAAGTAATAAAATGCACTGTGCACTACATTGTACATTTACAGTGCACTTTGTCTCTCTCTCATACGTGTGAAAGTAAGGGATTCTGATGTTTTAGTCTAATCCTCCTGTGACGATAGAACAATGAAAAAATACAGTATGTGTACTGTACAGTATCGTACAGTTTTAAGGGATTACAGAGCAATGAAAATCATGCTTTTCCATCAAAGCGCTGCATAAGCAATGAAAAAAGTGTTACCCATTTTACAATGAAAGTCATATATACGTACCTGTACATAACATGTAATAATAACATTTTATTTGTTAAAATATATCTTAGCCTATTGTGGGTATTCACAGATTTCTCCATTCTTCTTGTTGCTTTCTGAACACAAACACCGTCATAACGTGGCAACTGATTCGAACAGCGAGAACGCTAGAAGCAGAATGGTGGCAAGTTTGCGGGGAAGCGTGGGTATAGGCACAAAGGAAGATGAGTTAAGTACTGGGCGTGTTTGGGTTGCTGGATTTCACCACGTTATGGCACGCGTTTTGAAACTTATGAACCATTTATTTCTCTAATTTTCCAAATATTTCTGGACCGTGGATACTGAATCCGCAGATATGGGGGTCCGCCTATACAGCAATATGAAGTTCCATACTGATAAGGAAAGAGTGTATTTTTGAAAGAGGCATGTGATTAAGTAAATTCAGGCACTTGTTTCGTTCCATGTCATAAAGATATCTGAAGCCCATTATTAGAAGCCAGAACATTCCTTAGCTTGTAGTTTATTTCTCCCACTCAGAGAAAGAGCAAGGATATCCGGTGTAAGGAGACAGAATTATGGGAGTGGATCTAAAGTTAGTAATGTTCATTTGTGTGATGCTACATAAATTACACAGTTAAGACCCTTGTTGAAATATCCAAGAGGGTGGTCACAATAATCTTTTGCTTTACTGTGTATTGCAAGGTGGTATCTTACATATCATATACCATCAAGACTTGCAGTGTATTATGTATTCAGTTTGACAGTTACAGTGTGCCACTCAAGTGAGCAGTGTTCCTTCTGTAAATGGCTGTCCTGGATGGCTTTTCGTGGTTTTTCTGAGTTGTTGCAAGCAACTGTTGGCATAATGCCTCAGACTGTGTCACATTTCTACACCCTGTCCTGTTTATTATTCACTCATTCAGTACCATAGAGTTTGATGCTGATGTTAAGTGTTTGTAACTAATGGAATTATCAGTTTAAGCATCACTTATTGTATTGTATTGTATTGTACTCAGTTTGCCCCAAATTTTTATGAACTTTATGGTGTGTAATAAGTTTTGCCTACTCGGTATTATCTGTTTTCCTAGCCTCGCACTAGATTGCAGGAAGACTAAACACTAGACATTGCAAAAATGAAGTATTTTTTATACATCTAATTTGTAGTTATCGAACCACAAATTGCTTGTTAAATGACTTTTGAGGTAAGGATTTAAGTGGCCCTTATGTTGGTTAAACAGTTTGTAAGGTACATAATTCAGTCACATAAATAATGTTTTAACTACAGTTATTGCTTTCAGTAAAAAAGTCTGAGAAATGGTAAAGGGATTAATGATCAATAAGATTACACACAGATTCACCTTAAAGTAATGACAGTTGAATGGTTGAAATGGTTTCACTTGGGATTAAAAATTCATTTTGTGTTATGCATGTGGCAGTAACAGCTTAAAAAAAGTATCACATTTTTTTTTCTTAAAGTCAACGGGATTTTTGGGGGAAATTTTTCATGTATGCTTGACATTACAAATGATTCTCCTTTCCCAGGAAATCGGAGATAGAGTACTATGCAATGCTGGCGAAGACTGGGGTCCACCATTACTCTGGTAACAACATTGAACTTGGAACAGCATGTGGAAAATATTTCCGAGTGTGTACACTTTCAATCACAGATCCTGGAGATTCGGACATTATTCGATCAATGCCAACTGGTGATGGACAGTAACTGTAATTGTTTCATGTGAAATAAAACGTGTATCTCTGTTTATTCTGTGTCTTGCACTGTGCTTATCTATCAATATTGATTTATTAACCAGACAAATACAACTATTGGGAACACTGCATGTTCATTTATTTACTTTTCTACGACACGCCGGCCAGTGTATTTGGTCACCATCGTGGCAGAAACGCAAGTACATGACTGGAAGAGTGTGTCTAAAGGAAGAGGCCTCTGCTTTACATTTAGCATGAAAAAATGCATAAATTAGCTAATATTCCTAGTAAAGGAATAATAGCAGTTAAAGTTTTATTATAATCCAGAGGTGTGTAGATTTTTGCATATGAAATAGATTCCTGTGTGTTGTTACAGTAAAGTATGACAAGTATTAATCACAAAGCTGGCAATATTTGATGCAATCTTGGTTGTAGTGTGGTGCTGTAAGAAATAATCAGCTTGTAAATCCATAATAAAAGAATATAATCCATGAATATATAACTTTAATGTAGCAACTGTAGCTGCGATGTTTACTTTCAGTTATCTGGAACATGTAGCTGCAATCTACAGTTGCTACATTATAGTTGTGGATGATTGATTGTATTGTTGAATTATGTATGTTAGAAACACAATAGGGATGCCACACCTTAAAATTCAAAATAAATTGTAAATCCACTGCAACTGTTTCATATTGTTAATAACAAATGATGATCACAATATACTACCACTTACAGTGGCATGAATTTTCTTTTAACGTTTTATATTGAATCTTGACCTATGGCTATCGAAGCTTTTTGAACATCTTGTAATCACTATTTGTTGACCGTGCAGGGAATCTGTTGCGTGTAGTTGCGTTTATTCTTCTTTTATTGGGAATATCATGCTAATTGCGAAGGGGAGGCCTCTGTTATACAATACTTGTATAATTATGTATTTGTGTTGCTACCTGATGTTGGCTGAATGGAATGGCGGCCAGTTTTGTTGTAGAGAAGCAAATAAATGAATATGCAGTGTTTCCTTGTTTTGTCTGTCTACTGAATAGTCTTAGTGAACACGGCATATATCAGAGGGCATTTGTTCCCATAGCCAAGACTGAAGCCATGTGCATTTCAGGATGTTGATGTTTAATACAGCACAGGAACACCCCTTGTTGGCTGTCAGTTACTACCCTCTTGTGCACACAGTGATGAACCTTCAGGTTTCATAAAATGCCAGCAATTTTTTGACAAGCTGAGGGAATGTGAGCTTATCAAGGACTCTGCTGCATCCAGTTGGTCGATCTGTTCACATGTATGCAGAATAATACCAAAGTTATCAAATGCGTTAACAATAAAATTTGATACTGGGAGGTTCGGGATCTACTCCAAGAAGAGCTCAAATTTGGACTTGTACATTCAGTCGAACAAAAATTCATCGGCCTGAAATTTTCTAAGTCCCAAACTGGAAGTCACGTGACGTACAGTGGCCATCATAATTCGAGTCGTTTTACTTTCCCATATTTGTGCATTCGTGGTATTTCTCCGTCTTCAATTCATTACAATCAATCACACTGTATATATATGAACCAAAGACAACAATACATTTGCTTAATTTGAAATTGAAAGCATTAATTCAACTTCATTAACTTTCCCAAGCGTGAGGCTAGCTAGCTGTGCTGCTAGGGATGGATGTGAGTTGACCGGACCGTTCTGTTCTTACTGTCAGCAGGCGTAGCCCGGGCAGTTGAACGTGTGCTAGCAGTAGCCTTCAGAACACACAGCACTCACAAAAGACAGACATCCATGCCCCCGGTGGGATTCGAACCCACAATCTCAGCAGGCGAGGGGCTGTAGACCGCCCAGCCACTGGGACTGGCGAAGTATCGCACCTACGCATAGAAAACGAAAATTAATACTTTAGCCCTTAAAGGGGCTGTTTTCAGAAATTGGCCTCTTTAATAAGAAGTCCAGAACCCTTTTGCTTTGACCGCTGATTTCATTCGTTGTGTCATGGACTCAATAATTGATCAAATGTAACGCGTAGACGAAGCAACTTCATCCCACGCGTCTGACACAAGGGTCCATAGCTCATCGCTATTTATGGGAGGGAGGACAGGCCAGGTTTCCTTTTCACCTCACTCCACATATTCTCGATGGGGTTCATATCAGGTGCTCGTGGTGGCCAGTCAAGGAGTTCGACGTCGGTCTGGCGCGATAGCCATTATTGAAGAACACGAGAATCATGAATGGAGCAGTGGTCTTGCTGTAAATGGATTATACCATCGGGATAAAGTATCCATACAGAAGGCACCGTTACGTTCTGCAAAATGTGCTGATAATGCAGGCTGTCCAGGTGACCCTCTATACGTTGAACTCCTGCTCCTTCATGGGAGATACAGCCCCAACAGTGGACAGACACACGGCCACTGTGTTTGCAGGTAGACCTATACTGCGGGTTGTAACGCTCTCCCTGAGGTTTGTAAACTAAATCCGGCCCATCAGTTGCTTTCACTTTCAGTTTTATGACAGTATTGGTCTTGTAGAGGGACATGGCCTCCACTCAACTCAGGGTTAATGACTATTGTGACAGCCAGGTCAGTTTTCAGCTTTTGGTAATATCCTACCCTCATTTTTCAACCATGACCAGCAGCAGATATCCTGTTTTGTCCACGGTTCTAAAATTGTGAATTACCATAATGCAGTTGCAGAAGACATTCCCTCCATGTGGCAGATAATTGAAAGAAACTTGACTTAATTTAATGAGTGCAGTTCTTCATTGCCTTTGATTTTATCATTAGTAAAACATTAACATTTCGGTTTTCATAATCACCACCATCTGTAGCCAGTTAGACTTTTAAATACGCACAATTTTTAAAATGTGTTATTGTCTACTAAAAGGCCACACGAAAGAAAAATTATGAACTGTTTTTGAAAGCTGAAATTATAACTGCACATTTTCCAACAGTATTTCACTCTCCCACCCCTGAAACAAGGCAAGAGCAAAACCACCCTGGGTCCCAAGCACACCCATCATACTCACACGCTCAACAATTCCCTTCAGTAAATGTTTTCAGTCGTACGGATACACAAAGAAATATGCCGATAGTGGGACTCGAACCAACATAGTTTGTTTCCGAAGGCTACTGCTAGCACGCGTTCAACTGCCTGGGCTGTGCCTGTTGACAGTAAGAACGGAACGGTCCGGTCGACCCATCCATCCCTAGCAGCACAGCCAGCTAGCCTCACGCCTGGGAAAGTTAACCCTTATTCTGCTAACGTGGAGAATAAGGTGAGCTAATAATGCCAACAAATGGTGGGTGGGATTTAACTCGGCGTTGAAAGGTTTAATAATCACAGTATAAATTCCAACCAATCCAAGCCTGCACCCTTCTTTTTGCTTTCCGTATTAACCCTCATCCTACTTAAGTGGAGAATATGGTGAGCTGCTAATAATGCCAGTAGAAGGCAGACGGGATATAACTTGGCGTTTAAAGGGTTAATGTAGTTCAATTAATGTTTTAATTTCAAATTAAGCAAGTGTATTGTTGTCTTTGGTTCATATATACACAGTGTGATTGATTGTAATGTATGGAAGACAGAGAAACGCCACAAATGCACAAATATGGGGAAAGTAAAATGACTCAAATTATGATGGCAACTGTACCGCACGTCACTGCCTGAGTGGGACGCACGAAATATCAGGCCGATGGATTTTTGTTCGACTGAGTGTACTGATAAAACAACTTGTTTAATGTTGAGCCCAGATCAGACTCAAAAGGGCCACATCACAGCTTTGTGACAAGAGAAAATGTAGACAGAAGCAGCCTTACGGTGGAAGCAGCAAGCTTCTCTGAATCATTTGTAACTGTTTACCAGTCAACAGTATCATGTCCTAGAGCATTTGAAAATTCATCTATTTCGGAGGGAGAAGCTGAAGTATTGCATTCTCTAATTTCGAAACATAATACGAGAACATTTTTATGATGGTGCTTATGAATAATTTGTGTTGCTGACCCTTGAAGATGGGACCAATAGGTTGTCCCAGAACATCTCTAGCCAGCTGGCACACTGTGTCATGTTGTGTCCCAGAAGAGCAAAGACCCCAGTCTCAGCAGTTTTTAAATCCTGTATCCACTGATGAAGTCACTGTTTAGAATTCCTATGAAAGGAAAGAAAAAATAAGTTTTATTCCACAAAAGCATGCAACAAATGCAGTATAATTTTTGGAAGAAATACCCTAGCTTCTCCTTACATTTCTTTCTTTGGTCTATGATCTTCCTGATGCCATCTGTGAAGGATGCTGTCAGCTGCACCTCTTCATTTGCATATCTGTGGTGATGTAATGCACCTGTATGTGGTCTGAATATATGGTAACACATGGGACAAGGCACAGCTGAAAGGATATCATGAAAATGAATCTTTAACAAAACAGAATGGGAGGATGTGTAATGGATTAATCTGGGTCAGAATACAAATCATGGGTGAGCTCGTGCACACTGTTATTAATCACTGGGTTTCATAAGGGTGGGAGATTAGTGACCAGCTGAACAACTATTAGCTTCTCAAGCAAGACTGCTCTATGGGATGAGTTAGTTAATGTGTAGCAAATAGTGCACATTCTTTACACAAGCCACAGAAGTTTCAGTTCAGTTATTTCTGTCAAGGAATGATAATGCCACTGGAGACGGATCAAGAAAGGGCTGTAAATCACACAGGGTACCTTCAGCTCCATGAGATGGGTATTTATTCTTCAGAAACATGAAAACAAAACACCTCTAGAACAATAACAAGTAACAATATTGCACATAACAACCCAGCACCTTACACATTACCACAATACATATACAAATACACCACAAAACTATTGTATGATCGCTCTGAAAAACCTCAGCTTAAAGTGGTATTACACATTGTGCTGTAACAATTCTGGGAATTCAACTACAGAGATTCAGGAAAGCTGAAGGGTTTGTAAAACTGTCACTGTATGGAGGGCTGCAAACAGTGGTATCACTGCTTGTACAGTTACAGCAACAGGATGCGTGACTGAGATCTGAGGTTAAGAGTAGGAGATTAATCAGGAATGTGATGCCATGCTGCTTAGGTACAACAGCCCGCTGAAGGAGTTGTGCTGATTCAACTGTCCACATTGATGATGTAAATAGCTTCCACTTAATGTCATGGACTGTGCTCAAACACACGTGGGCCTGCACTCACAAACGCCTGTTGTTCAGAACTTGACAGATGAATCACACACACCTCCCCAAAGCTGACATTCACAATTTAAAAAATAAGCTGGTATTTAATGTTTTTAAGTATTATTTACCTAAATGCCTTGATTTTAATTACCGTGTGTGCTTTTTTGTACATTCATTTCATCAAAATATTTTCTAGTTACTTCTCCATCTTGCTGTCTGCTTTGCATTTTGCAACTAGAAGCAAGGAAACTGATTGCAGTGGACTGAATTAATTGTATATTAATAATTGTCCAACAAAATGCAACACAAAGCAGTTTTATTAATTATTCTGCAAGTTCACTACATGTTTCGGGTGTCAACCGCACCCATCATCAGGAGTACACAAAACTGTAACTACAACCTCCGGTACTGTGCAGCTACCTCTCTCCAACGTGGCCAAGCAAAGCTTGGCCACGTTGGAGAGAGGTAGCTGCACAGTACCGGAGGTTGTAGTTACAGTTTTGTGTACTCCTGATGATGGGTGCGGTTGACACCCGAAACATGTAGTGAACTTGCAGAATTAATAAAACTGCTTTGTGTTGCATTTCGTTGGACAATTATTAATATAGATCGGCGATGCACAGAACCATAAACATAAAATGAATTAATTCTGTTTCCACTGCGCCACATGCAAACCCATTATCTGAGATACACTCATTTCACCTACGACCTAAAACCAGTTTTGGAGGAACATGATGACACCATGCCACTCCCTTTAACAACTTATACAGGTGACCCCCCCCCCCCCCCCCCCCCCCCCCCCCCCCCATCCTCTCCACATACATATACCTACAAAAATATAAAACAAAACACACACAAAAAACACACAACAAACACAAACTCA
>Ga0123355_10011663_pt1 | contig 13562 bp, 13 predicted proteins | sample TergutEmb28metaG_3_FD_89872 | JGI IMG/M metagenome (GOLD analysis project Ga0123355, IMG submission 89872) | Embiratermes neotenicus P1 segment gut microbial communities from Petit-Saut dam, French Guiana - Emb289 P1 | ecosystem: Host-associated > Arthropoda: Insects > Digestive system > Gut ...
AAATCCGCCACCTGTGCCAACATCCAAAATTTGTGTTTCGGGTTGAAACTGAATTACTTCTGCAATAGCGAGCGAATGAAGTATGTGATGCGTGTACAAATTCTCAATGTCTTTGCGCGAAATAACATTGATTTTTTCATTCCAATCCGAATACAAAGCGTAGAGTGCTTCAAATTGCTTTTTTTGCGCATCGGTCAGATTTGAAAAATATTTTAATAGTAATTCCATTTTTATGATTCTTTGGCACGCAGATGATGCAGATAATCAAGATTTACGCAGATTTTTTTCTGACAATTAAGATTAATCTGCGTAAATCTTGATTATCTGCGTCATCTGCGTGCTTTTTTCAAAAACAACTTCCAAAAGTACTCGTTTTTTTGCGATATACGAAATATACAAACTGTAAAATATATTATAAAAAACATTCTTTCGCTGTGAATGAGGCGTTTAATGCTCGAAAAATAGTTTAAGTACTTTTATGTTTGTTGGTTGTTTTCTTTTTTTTATTACCTTTGCACCCTCTGTCCATCATTGATTTTTTCGCAGAATGGACAAAATAGTTAAAGTTAAAGTATAAAATCATATATGAAAGCATTTGTTTTTCCCGGTCAAGGTGCGCAATTTGTCGGAATGGGCAAAGATTTATACGAACAGTCGGCTCTTGCAAAAGAATATTTTGAAAAAGCGAATGAAATATTGGGTTTTCGTATTACCGATTTGATGTTTGACGGAACAGTCGAGGATTTGCGCCAAACAAAAGTAACTCAGCCTGCGGTTTTTCTCCATTCGGTTATTTCGGCATTTGTTTTGGGAAAAGATTTTGACCCCGAAATGGTTGCCGGACATTCGTTGGGCGAATTTTCGGCTTTGGTTGCTGCCAAAGCATTGACTTTTGAGGATGGATTGAAATTGGTTTCAAAACGTGCAATGGCAATGCAAGCAGCCTGCGAATTGGAGGAATCTACAATGGCAGCGGTTTTGGGATTGAACGATGAAATAGTTGAAGAAGTATGCGATTCGATTTCGGGAAATATCGTTGTGCCGGCAAATTACAATTGTTCGGGACAAGTGGTGATTTCGGGCGATGTTGTCGGCATAGATAAAGCCTGCGAATTGCTAAAAGAAAAAGGTGCAAAACGCGCTGTACGTCTAAATGTAGGCGGTGCATTTCATTCACCGCTTATGAAACCGGCTTCTGAGGAGCTTCAAAAAGCGATTGACGAAACGAATTTCAGTCAGCCGATTTGTCCGATTTATCAGAACGTAAATGCTTATCCGCAAACAAATCCCGATGCAATAAAAGAAAATTTAATTGCACAACTCACTGCACCTGTTCGCTGGACACAAACGGTGAAAAATATGATTACCGACGGTGCAACCGAGTTTGTTGAACTTGGTCCCGGAGATGTGTTGAAAGGCTTGATTGCAAAAGTAAGTCCCGAAGCGGTGGTGAGGTAAATTAGAAACCTCATTACGCCTTTCAAGTTTTGAAAATAAAAAGATACAAAGACAATAATTTCTTTGTATCTTTTTTGTTTTTTTGAGGTGTACAGAGATAACACAGATATTTCAATAGACACAAAAAAAGCGGAAACTTGAAAGTTTCCGCTTTTTCATAATAAATTCTTAAAAATAGAACGCTAAAAAGATTTTACCTCCTGCCACAGGAAATGTACCAAAATCAAAGCTTCGAGCATTCCACTGACCGTGTCTGTATGATTCCGTTTGTACACTGTTGGTTGAATTATTCCAACTTTCGGTAGTTATTTCACTTTGTCCTGTCATTGAAAGTCCAAGTCCGAGTGCAAATTCAGCGCCAACAGACATCTTAGGCGCGAAGAAATACTCAACACCTACAAAACCTCTCAAATCTATTCCAAACGTATTTCCGTGATTGATTTCTATCGCTCGAGAACCATCCCAGCCTGCACCCCAAAATCCGGCATTCGAAGATGGTGTACGATTAGCACTGGTCATTGGATTTGCCCAATCGAAAGTTGTTCTTCCTCCCGAATCGAAATGAAATCCGAAATCTCCACCGTAATAACCTTGCAAACGGCTTTTTCCGCGTCTAAATTCATAACCGAGTGCCAATCCGAATTGTGAGCGCGAAGTATTACGCACATCAATCGCCGTAGCATTCTGATTTAACGGATTTTGGCTGATTGCGTGGTCATCACGTATAACTCTCTTGTCTGTCGCACTTGAAATGCCTACAAATAAATTTGCACGTATTGCACGGTCATCAGCAATAAAATATCTACCGAAAATATTCATATTATCAAACTGTGGAGCACCATTACCGAACAAAGACGTTGACATAAAATTGCCAAGATAATCTAAAATCGGGCTTGCATCAACACCGATGGCAAAATCGCCTCTTTCAGGCAAAATCCGCACTCCGTTCTTATTGGTAAGAACTTGGTTTTCGCCCAAGTCTTGACTTTGTGCCGTAGTTGCAAACATGAACGGTAAGCACAAGATACCCAAAAGCATCACTTTTTTCATTAATTGTTGCATATGTTATATGTAAATAAGTTTATTAAAATTGTGTTTAGTGAGATGGAGCTGGGTCACCAACTCCGTCAAGCCTCGTAAAGCCTAATACTGTTGTAGGCAAAATAACGGTTTCGCCCGCAGCAACAAATGGACTACTAATGGTTCCCGACCATCTTCCGTTTCTTACAATGGTAGACGTAGGTGTCACCGAGAAATCCTGCTGTCTTTGCGTACCGGTAAAATCGTTAATCGAAATAGTTACCGTTCCGCCCCACTCGCTCACAGGAACTTGGATGGTAAAATCGCCTGTCGAAGCGTTGTAAGTTATGTTTTGAATAATGTGAACACCGCTTCCTCCATTAACAATAGAGCTGTAATTGATTCTTGCGGTAATCGTAACATTTGCCGCCGAAGGTGCTGTCAATACAGGCTCTGTAAGAGTCAAGTCTGTGTTGAAGAGAATTCTTCCTTGCACCGTTGCGGTTTTACTTAAATCTACTTCCAGTGGTCTTGCTGGATCTTCCTTAACACAACTGCTAAGTCCTAGTGACAGCACCATTGCTGTCGCACAAAAGAAATACAAAAACTTTTTCATTTGCAATAAAAATTTAAAAATTGAACATAAAATAATAATTAATGCGATTTTCTAAAAAATCCGTACAAAGATACAACATTTTTTACACTATACGAAAAAAATATTTGTTTCAAAGTCTGTTTAAATTTTTTCGAAGAATTTGTTTTGATATTTGAAACACAATTTGAAACACAGTAGGCACAATAGTTTTTTGAAAAAAATCAGATTTTAAATAACACCGTTGGTGTTATTTAAAGTTCACAGCAGCAGACTTTTAAACTTGCCTTTTGTGTTCTGTAAAAACAGTTTTTGCTGTTTTTAAAAACTAAAAATCAAGCAGCAAAAATCTATTGTGCCTAGTGTGTTTCAAATTTAAATAGATTCTTATTTTGTTTCGGCTTTCAGATTCTGCTATTTTCAAACAAAACAATCAGGTTTATTTCAATCCTATTATTCGAATTTATTTTTTTTATGTATTTTTGCGGTCTAAAATCAAAAAATAAATATGTACAGAACACACACTTGCGGCGAACTTCGTCAAACTAACATAGGTGAAAAAATAACCTTATCGGGCTGGGTGCATCGTGCGCGCCGAATGGGCGGAATGACTTTTGTTGATATTCGCGACCGTTACGGCGTTACTCAACTCGTTTTTAATCAAGAAACTAACGCTGTGCTTTGCGACGAAGCAAACGAAATAGGACGCGAATTTGTAATCCAAATCGTTGGTGAAGTTGCCGAACGAAGCAATAAAAATCCAAATATCGCAACCGGCGACATCGAAATTTTGGTTTCGGAATTGAAAATTTTGAACCGCGCCAAAAATCCGCCGTTTACCATTGAGGATAATACCGATGGCGGTGACGAACTTCGGATGAAATACCGCTATTTGGATTTACGCCGAAATGCAGTGCGCGAAAATTTTGTTTTGCGCCACCAAATGGCATTTGAAACGCGCCGTTATCTCGACCAATTAGGATTTTTGGAAGTGGAAACGCCGATTTTGATTGGCTCAACTCCCGAAGGCGCGCGCGATTTTGTTGTGCCGTCGCGGATGAATTTGGGCGAATTTTACGCGCTTCCGCAATCGCCGCAATTGTTCAAGCAGTTGCTGATGGTTTCAGGTTTCGACCGTTATTTTCAAATTGCCAAATGTTTTCGCGACGAGGATTTGCGTGCCGACCGTCAACCCGAATTTACGCAAATTGACTGCGAAATGTCGTTTGTAGAGCAAGAGGATGTATTAAATACGTTTGAAGGATTGACAAAACATTTATTCAAAACGATTAAAAATGTGGAATTTACCGAAAATTTTCCGCGAATGACTTTTGCTGATGCAATAAAATATTACGGCTCGGATAAACCGGATGTTCGCTTCGAAATGAAATTTGTAGAATTGAAAGAAGTTGTTTCGGGGCGCGATTTCGTGGTTTTTGACAATGCCGAATATGTCGGCGGAATTTGTGCGAAAAATTGTGCTGTTTACACGCGCAAGCAACTTGACGAACTGACCGATTTTGTGAAACGTCCGCAAATTGGCGCAACAGGTTTGGTTTACGTTCGTTGCGAAGCTGACGGAACTTTCAAATCGTCGGTTGATAAGTTTTATTCGCAAGACGACTTGAAAGTCATTGCCGAACTTTTCAACGCGCAGGCAGGCGACTTGATTTTGATTTTGGCAGGCGAAAAATCCAAAACGCAGCGTGCTTTGTGCGAACTTCGCCTCGAAATGGGCGAACGTTTGGGACTTCGCGAAAAAAATACTTTCAAACCACTTTGGGTAGTCGATTTTCCGTTGCTTGAATGGAATGAGGACACGCAACGTTTTTATGCGATGCATCATCCGTTTACCTCGCCGAACAAAGAGGATATTTCGCTTTTGAAATCCAATCCGGGCGAAGTACGAGCAGTGGCTTACGATTTGGTTATCAACGGCGTAGAACTTGGCGGCGGCTCAATTCGCATTCACGACAGCGAACTGCAAAACGAAATGTTTCGCTTGCTCGGATTTAGCGAGGAACAAGCGCAAAATCAGTTCGGATTTTTGATGAATGCCTTTCAATACGGCGCGCCTCCGCACGGCGGAATCGCATTCGGATTAGACCGCTTTGTGTCGCTTTTCGCAGGTTTGGACAGCATTCGCGACTGTATCGCTTTCCCGAAAAACAATTCGGGTCGCGATGTGATGATGGATGCGCCTTCGACCATTGCACAAGAGCAATTGGATGAATTGAATTTAGTTTTGAAAGTTTAGAGTCTGTTTAAATTTTTGACAAATAAAAAATTAATGAGTTTTTTTGCCCTACGGGCAAAAACAAATTGAAAAACAAAATCTAAACAGGCTCTAAAAATCTGCTGCTGTGAACTTTAAAAACAGTTTTTGCTGTTTTTAAAACTAAATATCAATCAGCAAAAATCTATTGTGCCTACTGTGTTTCAAATTTAAATAGATTCTTAATTTGTCGAATTTACAAATTCGGCGTGAGGAAAATAAAAATCCCAAAATCCAAATAAATTAAGGATTTTGGGATTTTTTAGAATAAATCGATTTTTATCTTCTCTGTTCTATTTCTTCTGCCGTTTTTACACGAACATTTTGATTGTGTTCTACCATTTTGCGTAAAAATTCCTCCGGATAACCGTGACGTATAACTTCGGGCCACAAATCGCCTGGTTGGGAAATAAAATTGCCGTGTTCGTCTTGCTTCTTTTGAACACCGTCCAAAAATTTCACCAAAAGATATTCAAACAACCTGCTCCACGCAGCAGTAGATTGTTCGGCTTGCGAAACACTGAAATGTGTCAAAAACGCGCGCGCTTCATCCTCCGGAAGTTGCAATGCAACTTGGTCAATTTTCGGAACTAATGTGCGGAAATGATTTTCCCAGCGTTGCTGAACTTTTACAATGTCGGGCTTCATAAGCGAATAACGAGAGTAAGCCCAATTGGCTACTTTGTTGTAAACCCAAAATGCCGAAGTAGGCGAATATCGCAACAAACTGCCGTTGGTTATGCAGAAAGAATGCGGAACTTCCGTCATACTTGCATACATCGGCACATAAAGCGAAGTTGCTGCATCGTCCACACCAAACCAAAGAATTCCGCCAACGTGATTCGGTAGCCAGTTCCGCATTTGTGCCACGAACGAAAATGCTGTTTGTTGTGTCGCAATTGGGCGAGGTTGCGCAAATTCCACGCCATCAACCTCAAACGAAAGCGGCGGCAAACGCAATTTTGAACCGAAAGGTCCGGCAGCCATATTTTGTGTAATATCAAGCGGAGTTCCTTGATACTGGTCGCGCATCAAACGTTTGAAATCCTCTACGCTCACTTTGTTTACCGGTCTTATCCACAAAGGCATGCGTTGTTTGGTTTCGCCCATAATGTACGAAAAGTATCTGTCCATTTCAGGGTCGAGCTGACGGAAAAATGCCCAAACGCGCGCTTCGCACCAAAATAATTCGCGAAATCCTATCGGCGCATACGTGTCCGAAAAACTGAAATCCTCATCCCTGCCCGAAAAAAATCCTCTTTCGCGAGCAAACGAAATTACATTGTGCGCATAAACCACTTCAATATTCGGGTCGAAAATTCGGTTGATATTTCGGCAAGTAATCGAATTGGTAATTCGTCTGCCTTGCAATGGAAAAGTTGTGATGCGTGCGTGATTGGCGTGCGCCGAAATATAATCGTCGGGAACGCGCTTTGCCACCCAAACTGCACCGGTATTTCCGCGTCCCATTCCAATCATTTCCATAATCCAAACTTCGTTCGGGTCACCGATGGAGAAACTTTCGCCACCGCTTCCGAAACCGTGTTCGGCAACCAAAGTTGTCATAATTTTAATGGCGTGACGAGCATTGTGTGCGCGTTGCAAAGTAACGTAAATCAAACTGCCGTAATCCAACAATCCGAGCGAATCGACCAACTCAACGCGACCGCCAAAAGTGGTTTCGGCAATCGTAACTTGATGTTCGTTCATATTTCCGATGACGTTGTACGTTCTTTCAACTTCTGGAATTTGTCCGCGAAATCGTCCGTTATGCCAATCGTGAATATCGCGCATTGCGCCCGGCGGATGAACGGCTGCCGGCTGATGATACAATGCACCAAAAAAATTGTACGAGTCGGCGGCGTAAGTTATCATAGTAGAACCATCGACTGTTGCGCCTCGACCTGCCAAAAAGTTAGTACAAGCCCAAGCGGCTATCGAAGCAAATGAAAATGCGATTAAAAACAATAATTTTTTTGTCATAATTTCTCCTTTTTTCAATTAAACTACGCAAAGATAGCGGTTTTAATTGAAAAATTGAAGTTTTTTGTAATTATTTGAAATAAAAAATAAGTTTATTGAGAAAATACTCTCAATAAACTTATCCTAATTTTATGATATGAAACTACGCTTTTTTCGTTTCCGAGCTGATAAATTTCCAAACCACAGCCGCCAACGCCGCACCGATTGTCGGAGCAAGAATAAACACCCACAATTGCGGAAGTGCCAATGCATTCTCAGAAAAAATGGCTTGACTGATAGAGCGCGCCGGGTTTACCGATGTGTTTGTCAGCGGAATGCTGATTAAGTGTATCAGCGTCAAAGTCAGACCGATAGCCAATCCTGCAAAACCCGGAGTTGAAGTTTTTGAGGTAACACCCAAAATCACAATCAAAAATACGAACGTAAGCACCAATTCAACCGCAAACGCGCCGATTAGCGACAAATGCATATAACCTGCATCGCCGGCAAAAAACTCTGCGCCAAAACCATTCGCCGCAAATGTACCGCGCACTCCGCCGTACTGCGCCACAATAAACGCCATAAGAGCTGCCGCGATAATACCGCCGAGAACTTGCGCAACGATATATCCGCCTAAATCTTTCGCGCTCATTCTACCTGCGCAAAAAACACCTACCGAAACAGCGGGATTCAAATGCGCTCCCGAAATTCCGCCGATTCCGTAAGCCATCGCCACTACTGTAAGACCAAATGCAAGCGCAACGCCCAAAAATCCGATTGAACCGCCGGCAAAAATAGCGGCACCACAACCGCCCAAAACAAGAACAAATGTTCCAAGCATTTCTGCTAAATACTTTTTCATACTAAATGTTAATTTTTAAATTAATAATTCTGCAAAGATAAATGGAATTAACTTTAAAACAAAACGAATTTATTTTTGTTCACTTTTGCAATGATTTTTTCCACTGAAAATACCCGATTACGGCAATTGTTGTGTAAACGAGGAATAAAATGGCGGTCGGATACAAATTTTGGTGGAAAAAAAGCGATGCCGAAACCGGATTGACGACAATAAATACGAGCCAATATTCAATATATTTTTTTGCCAGCATCCACGTAGCAATGATGCTCAACGAAGTTACAAACGAATCGCCCACAGCTACAAGCAACGACGAATCGGTTTTTGAATGTACAAAATAATACAAGAAAAAAATCAGAACACTTGCCGAAGCTAAATAAGCAATTATTTTTTTCGGAACACGGCTCACAGGAAGTTCCTTGTCTGAATTTTCTTTTCCGCGCTTCCAATTTATCCATCCGTAAACACTTATAAACAGATAGTAAAATTGAAGCGTCATTCCGGCATAAAATTGACTTTGAAAAAAAACCACCGCGTATAGTGCAGAACAAAGAAATCCGAAAATCCACAGACTAATTCGCTGTTTGACAGAAAGATACAGATAAATAAGACTTAATATCGAACCAACTATTTCAACCCAATTTTCTTGAATGTAATTCATAAATACTTTCTACTTCAATTCTTACTCCCTTTTCGGACGGCTCAGTATCCGCTCAAATTCTCCCGGTGTCCGTAGTATTTGTACGGCTCGCTGTATGGCTTCGTTTTCTTGGTCAATAATTCGGAAAAATTCATTTGTATTCCAAAGATTGTTGGCAACACGCGCTTTGTGCTGTAATTTTATCAGATTTCGCGATATTGCCATTTGTTCTTCGTTGTATGGAATATCTTCCGTTTCGCCATTTTCGATTAGTTGAGTGATGAAATCTTCGCCTACTTGGTAGTTTTCTTTGAAAAGTTCGAAAGTCGGAAACGCATTTCTCAATTCTTCGCGATTTCGTTCAAGGTATTGAATAGTCGTTCTGTTCATCACACCACGCGCAATCAGTCGGCGGTGATAATCGGTAAATCTCGCCGTGTCAATCGGAATAAATACATCGGGCATAATTCCGCCACCGCCGTAAACCGTTCTGCCAAGTCGCAGCGTTTTAAATCTCAACGAATCGGGAAATTGAATGCTGTCGGCGTACATCAATTCGCCTCGTTCAAGACGATTCATCAATTCTCGCGCGTATTTTTCCACGCCATCGCCAAACGGTCGTTGAATAGAGCGACCGGTCGGCGTGTGATAACGCGCGGTCGTGAGGCGCAAAAGCGAACCATCGCTCAGCGGAAATTCTCCTTGTACCAAGCCTTTGCCGAACGTTCGGCGACCGACAACAATTCCTCTGTCCCAATCTTGCACTGCGCCTGCTACAATTTCGCTTGCCGAAGCCGAACTTTCATCAACGAGGATAATCAATTTTCCCTCTTGAAAATTTCCCCGTCTTGACGCTATCGCATCGCGCCTGCGCTGATTCAAACCTTCGGTATAAACAATTAGTTGCCCGTTGGACAAAAACTGGTCGGACAATTCGATTGCCGCGTTCAAAAATCCACCGCCGTTTCCTTGCAAATTGAGAATCAAGTGCTTCATTCCTTGTTCTCGCAACGAGTCGAAAGCCCTTCGATACTCGTCGAGCGTAGTTCTACCGAAATTATTTATTCTAATTACACCAATATCGTCGCCAATCATATAACTTGCATCAACGGTGTAAACAGGAATTCTATCGCGAATCATTTTGAACGAAAGCAGTTCATTTTCACCTCGCCGAAGTATTTTCACATTTACCTCCGTTCCTCGCGGACCGCGCAATTTTTCCATAATGTCCGTATTTCGCATTCTTACGCCGGCAATTAATGTATCTTCGACATAAATTATGCGGTCGCCGGGCTGAACTCCCACTTTTTCGGCAGGCGTTCCCGAAACGGTTTGCACCACAAAAAGCGTATCCTCGAGCATTTGAAACTGAACACCGATACCATAAAAACTTCCTTGCAAAGGCTCGCGCACACGTTCCACTTCTTCTACCGGAACGTAAGAGGAGTGCGGGTCAAGTTCTCGCAACATCGAAACAATCGTGTTTTGAACAACCTGTCTGTCGTCAATGCTGTCAACATACAAAGTCGAAACAGCCAACAAAACTTCACGAAGCTTGCGTTGTTGCTCCAACGAAATTCCTTGCGAAAAAACTGTAAATGAGAAACTTGTCAGTAAAAACAGAACAAAAAATATCTTTTTCATAACGTGATAATTGTTTTTAGTAAAATGCAAAGATATGAATTTGATTTCAGATTTCAGATTTCAGATTTCATTTTTTTGAGAATTGATAGTTTTTTTACTATATTTGCAATTGAAAGTTGTAAGGGCGATTTTTTTTCGCCCCTTACGAAAAATCTGAAATTTCTACAATTATGATTGCTAAAACCGAAATACAAACTCCGCTCGGTCGGATGTACGCTTGCGCTACGGAGCGTGGAATTTGCCTGCTCGAATACGATAATCGGAAAAACTACGATGTGCAACTTGAAAAATTGGCAAAATCGCTGAACGCACCGATTGAAGCGGGTGAAAGTCCTTTTTTCGCGCAGTTGGAAACCGAATTGAAAGAATATTTTGAAGGAAAAAGGCGCGAATTTTCCGTTCCGCTAGAGTTGGTTGGCACAGATTTTCAGAAAAAAGTTTGGGCTGAATTATTGAAAATTCCTTACGGAAAAACCATTTCGTACAAACAATTGGCAGAGAGAGTAGGCGATAGCAATGCCTCGCGCGCTGTTGCCAATGCTAACGGAATGAATAAAATTTGCCTCATCGTGCCTTGCCATCGTGTTATCGGTGCTGACGGCTCGCTTACGGGTTACGCCAGCGGATTGGAACGAAAACGATTTGTGTTGGATTTGGAAAAATGCGAAAATGTGCTTTTTTAATGTGCAAATATGCTAATGAATTTACACATTAACACATTTGCATATTAGCACATTTATCTTTGCGGTTGTAAACTTTTTTTGAAGCGATTACTTTGTTGTAATTCAAAGGTTTGCCGTAAGTTTTGATTTCCTCATCACGGCTTTGCTTTCGCGAGGCTTTTACTGCTTGCATCACGATTTTTGCGGGATTTTTTGTGGTGCGTTTTTTCATAATTCAAACAATCTCAATTTTCCGTTTTCCTCCTTCCAACTCTTGAATATTTACATTCACGATTGAATCGGGCAGAATGGACGCGATATTTTCTGCCCATTCGATGAAGCAGAGATTTCCGCTGTTTAGATATTCCTCACTGCCGAGTTCGAGTGCTTCTTGGATTTTGTTAATGCGATAACAATCAAAATGGTAAATAATTTTTCCATCGGCGGTTTCGTATTCGTTCACAATGGAAAATGTCGGACTGTTTACCGTTTCTTGCACTCCGAAAACATCGCAAATGGCACGAATAAAAGTTGTTTTTCCTGCGCCCATTTCACCGTTGAAAGCAAAAACGGTTTTATCGCCCATTTGTGCGATGAATTTTTTTGCCGTTTCGTGAATGGTTTCTAATGATGAAATTTCGAGCGTTGTCATAAATTATCTCTTATTATTTTGCAAAAATAATGATTTTATTTGGTTGTTTGGAAAAAAAATCCGAATTTTGCCGAATCTTATCAGTGCAGGTTTAGTTAATTTTTTTGTTATACATAATTTTAATGGTTTGATCTCCAAAAAGCCACGAAAATAACTTTGTCTAACAGATTGATTTGTAGGATTTTCAGCAAAGAGCTTTTCTGAATTTAAAGAGACTCTAAGCGAGCGAATAAAGTCTTTCAAAAGATTTGGCTAATGAGAAAAGTTGCTCAACTTTGTACTCGGAAATCATTCAATAACTTTAAAAAATTTGATATGAACACATTAAAAAAACACGCAGCATTTGTAATTTTTTGTACTGTTTTGGCAACTCTTTTCTTGAGTGCGTGTGCTCAAAACTCTGCGCAAGGTAGTTTTGGAGCAGGATTAACAACTGTATCAGAAGCATTAAAACTTCGCGATGACACGCCGGTAGTTTTGCAAGGCAGAATAGAATATCGCATCCGAAGCGAATATTACAGGTTTTCGGACGAAACAGGAAAAATCCGCGTTGAAATATCTCCAAAAGTTTGGCGGAATATAAACGTATCTCCAAGCGATGTGGTGGAGATAACGGGTGTTGTGGACAGACATTTATTCAGACGCAACAAAATTGAAGTAACGAGTATTAAAATTCTAACAACTGATTAGTATGAAAACAAAAAAATTAGTAGTAGTAGCGCTGATGTTTTCAGCAATGAACATTGGCTTGTATGCACAAGGAAACGGTGTATTTAGTATTGGCGCGCGCGCAGGTTTAGGTGTCGGATTTAGCGATGCGAGAGATTTTATGGGTTTTGTTCAGCAAGAATTTTATCCCGATGTTACAGGCGTTACGCCTCGCGCACAGGCAAATTTTAACATTGCTTTGTACGGAAATTATGCGTTTAATGACTTTTTTTCGTTGCAACCTGAACTCAATTTTATGGTGTATCAAGGCTACGATATGGACATGAATCGTCCGAGTTTTCAACGCCCGATTTATGCCGATTTGAGTTATTCAAGTTTGGATATTCCTTTGTTGGCAAAGGTAAATTTCTTAGGTTCAAACCGTTCGTCATTTGGAATTTTGGTTGGTCCGCACGCATCCATTCCGTTGGGAAGAGCCGAATTTTGGCGACAATACGAAAGGGAAGTTGAAGATTATTTTACCATTGATAATTCTGCCATTTTCGGACTTACGGCGGGCGTATTTTGCAGAATTCCGTTAGGTGTCGGACAACTCGTTGGCGATTTGAGATTTGTTTATGACTTCGACAGCCTCAAAGCATCTACCACAACAGGCAGATTTGATGTTTTACAACGGCGCGCACTTGTCTTGTCGGTTGGATACGAAATATCTTTTTGAACTACACAATATAAAAACATTAAAACAACAATTTAAAATTAAGGAGGTAAATTATTATGAAAAGACCAACAGTAACGTTATTATTAACAGCAGCTTTTATGTTGATAATGGCAGGATGTAATCAACCGGTGGAATCGAACACGAACGGAAATAATCCCGGAGTGAATGGAGAGTCGGGCAACTCGTCGTCTGCAAGACCTACAGATCCGGCGATAACTTTGGATCAAGCTAGAGCAATTGCTGAAGCAGACTTGGAAGTTCGAGGCATTAACGCAACTTTTCACAGCCACAGCGGTATGGACTACGAGAGAGGACACGGCTGGAGCGGCTGGGTATGGGAACTGGAATTTCGCGAAAATAACCAAAACGGGAGATTTGTAATCGAATATTATATTTGCGTGCATACCGGTG
>Ga0123355_10011664_pt1 | contig 13562 bp, 13 predicted proteins | sample TergutEmb28metaG_3_FD_89872 | JGI IMG/M metagenome (GOLD analysis project Ga0123355, IMG submission 89872) | Embiratermes neotenicus P1 segment gut microbial communities from Petit-Saut dam, French Guiana - Emb289 P1 | ecosystem: Host-associated > Arthropoda: Insects > Digestive system > Gut ...
AACTGAGAAATTTTAACGGTTTTTGTTGTTGCTAGTACGCATCTAGCGAACCTGTTTTTCCTTGATTTTTACTGGGTTAATAGCCTTGAAAGCCTTGATTATACTGGGATTGTTTACGTTGAAATTTGAATAAAATCATGATATAATACAGTCTCAAATACAAGTCGTTATAATGGGGGGAATTGTTATGAGCGAAAAGGTTAAACCCATGGAGAATAATGAAGCTTGGGACTATGCCATCGGCCTTGTCCAGGTCGAGGGAATTACACCGTCAGAAGATTTTTTAGCACTTGTTGAAAAAGAAAAGCAAGGCGAACTTACAAATGACGACATCAGAAAAGTTCTTTTGAAAAAGTATCAAGTTGTGGAGGATGCCGCTTCATGATTGACCCTTATCTATACACTGATTGCCCTGTCTTAAAAAACAAACTAGGAATAAAAGATGGTGCGTTGTTAGATAAAGCTGAAGTAGATTTTTCCTGCAATGCGATAAATGATTTGCTCACAAGCCCAATTAATGGTAATTACGACTTTGACCATCTATGCAAATTCCACGCTTTCATTTTTGGTGATGTTTATGATTGGGCGGGTTTACCACGGACTGTGTCTATGGAAAAACAGGAAGCGGTGCTTGGGTATATGTCTATTATCTATGCACAACCGAAAGATATTGAACATGAATCGATAGCAGTTCTTGCCCAGCTTAGAAAAATTAAATGGCTTGATTTAGAAATTGATGAACTCATGCGGTTATTCTCCGATGGATTGGCAACGCTGTGGAAGATTCACCCTTTTAGGGAAGGTAATACAAGAACCATAATAACATTTATGTGTCAATTCATAGAAAAAGAAGGCATTCCTTTGGATAGAAAACTATTTGAGAGGAATGCTGCTTTTTTAAGAAGCGCACTAGTTGCAGCAACTGCAGTATTTCAAGATGGAGACTATAGAAACTCCGAATACCTTTACAAAATTGTAAAAAATAGCATTGAACGAGGACGTTCAATCGATTTATAAATAGACGGCACTTATCAAAATTTAGGAGGCAATTTTAAATGAAGAATACAAGAATATATATAATCGTATCCGGAGCGGCAAGAAACCTTATTTTCCGGAATAGAGTTTGTTGACTTCATAGAATGTGTGCCAACGACAATCTCCTAACATTACTATCACTTGTTTTTAGTTTACATCTAAAATATTCTAAATTATATGCACGTTTTTGAGTTTCAAATTCAAAATTCTTGAATTTTTCTTGTGTTTATGTTACTCTATCCTTGGGGTGAGTCGTAAATGAAAAATCGTCAAAGTTATTTAGACACTTTACTGGATTTTCTTGATAAAGAGATTATCAAGGTTATTGTGGGCGTCCGCAGATGTGGCAAATCTACTTTGTTAAAATTGCTTGCAGCCGAATTGGAAAAACGCGGAATACCAAATAGTAATATTATCCACATCAACTTTGAAAGCATGAAGTACAGGGATATAACCGACTACAATCTATTTTACGATCATGTCATCAAGCATATCCCTGAAAATGGGAAAATGTATTTGCTGATAGATGAACCGCAGAATGTGACCGGTTGGGAGAAAGCTATTAATTCATTCAAAGTCGATTTTGATTGCGATATTTATATTACAGGCTCCAATGCGCGGCTTTTGTCTAGCGAGCTTTCAACACTGATTTCGGGACGCTATGTGGAAATCGAGATTTACCCACTGTCATATAAAGAATATTTAGATTTTCACGTCATCGAAAAGAGTGATAAAACTTTTCAGGATTATCTTAAGTTCGGCGGATTCCCTTCTATTGTGGAGCTTGGCAGTAATGTTGATAGGATAAACGATGTGCTAGATGGGATATACAATACCGTCATTGTTAAAGATGTGATAGCCAAGAACAAAATAAAAGACGAGGAGCTGTTGCAAAGAATCATCGCTTTTTTGGCAGATAATGTAGGCAATTCGACTTCTTCTCACTCCATTGCAAACAACTTGGTAAGCGAAAAGCGCATTGAAAATACAAAAAAAGTCCCTGCAACGAGCACTGTTGAAAATTATATCGGTGCATTAAAAAAAGCGTTCATATTTTACGAGGCAAAACGGTATGATGTCAAAGGCAAAAATTTGCTGAAAACACTCGGGAAATATTATATTATTGACATTGGTTTGCGCAATATGCTTTTGGGTTATCGTGATGTTGACAGAGGGCACATTTTGGAAAACGTCGTGTTTTTAGAGCTGAAACGACGTGGGTATAATGTTTTTGTCGGCAAAGTTGGCGAAAAAGAGGTTGATTTTATCGCAGAAAAGGCAAGCCACAAGATGTATATTCAAGTTTGTGAAACTTTGGGCGATGATAAAACATTGGAACGAGAACTTGCACCGTTTAGGGCAATACAGGATAATTATGAAAAAACCATAATTACAAATGACAAAACATTTGTTGAGAGCTATGAGGGGATCAATGTAAAAAACACATTAGATTGGCTTTGTGAATAATTGTTCGACGCTGACAGATTGCGAGGAGGTTGCTCATTTTGAGCAACCTCCTCGACAGTCTACAGCAAAGTGATTTTCCTAACTTACCACAACCCAAGAGCCAGTGAAATTGCAGCAAACACAGCAAAGTGCAGCGGGTACATAATATAGAATAGCCATTTCATGCGTTTTCCGCGCTCACCATTGTAATTTTTAATCAAAACTGCGACCAGCATACATACAATGCTAAAGACTATTGCATTTTTCATATAATCTGCACTATTAGTCCATGGGGCATTGCGGAAAAATACGTAAAACCCTTCAGCCGGTGCCGGGGTGCTTGGCAAAAACAATAGTCCAAACACGGACATAGTCAGAAGCGACACACCAAAGGCAAGTGGCGGCAAGATGCGTCTTACGCTTTCCTTTTTAATGATGTGGTACAGCAGAACCAGAGTTACGCCGAGGAAGAAGAATTCAAAGAATAGTAGCGCTATCGGAACGATTATGATGATATACAGCAGCCAGAAAATTACGCGGCTTTTTATGTTGTCATACATCGCCAGCACAAGCAGGCTCAGTATGATGGTAAACAGGATATTCAGCCCAGGCACTGCAATCACTAAGAAGTGAAATGGCGTTGCAATGATTGCAAATATGAGTAGCCGCAGAATATATTTCTTGAGGTTGGATGTGTATCTGTATCCTTCGGCAACAAAGAATGCCATGATTGGGAAAGTGAATCCGCCCATCGCACTCAGGGGTAGTTGCAAGCCCATAGGCATATATTCCCACCATGCATAGACGGTGTGGCTGAGGATCATGCCGATGATCGCAATCCATTTGAGTTTGTACGCATCAAATTTTAACATATTTTACTTCTCTCCATACTTCTTTATATATTCGCCAAGTGGTGTGTTCATGAACTGAAATGTGTTTCAACATGGCTCAGTATACACATCTCGCAAAATATCCGCAAGTGACATTTGTCACTATTTTGATGCGAATTGATAATTAACCAAATGTAATGGCAAGTGGCGTACTGTGAATTGTAACGTCGTACCGCAACCCACAAAACTGTCAATTTGTACAACTTGACATACAAGATTTATGGGTGTATAATTAAATTAATACAAAATTCGTACATAATATTGATGATTGAGGGGTGTTTGTCGTGAAAATCAACAGAATTGTTTGTTTCTTTATAGCCCTTGCGATGATCGGATTAGTAACAGCTTGTGGTGGCAGCAGCACCAACAGCGGGTCAAGCAACAGCGACCCGGGAACAGCCTCCGGTGGGAGTGAAAGCACACTCTCCGGTACTCCAATTCAAATACTTTCAGACCTCGTAGACGCACTCGCAGCAGAGGGGGTAGAGATGCCAATGGCACTTCCCGCTTCGGAAATCACCCCGGAGAACAGTCAAAATGCAATGGGCTTATCTGCGGCTAACTTTGACAGATTAGTTGTTTCTGCCGCAAACAGCCTTGCTGCGATAGGTACATTTGCGCACCAGATTATAGTTATTGAAGGCAATGATGCCAGAGCGGCAGCAGAGATCAAAAGACTGATCACATCCGATGGTGGTTATGATCCGCAAAAATGGATCTGTGTGTGGCCGGAAAGAGCAGTGGCAGTGGACTCAGGAGCATATGTACTACTTGTCGCTTCTTACAATGCGGTTGTTGATGCAGCGATCGAATACTTTAAATCAGCAAGTGGAGCTACAGGTACGGTAGTGACATTCTGGGAATTTGCCGGAGAGCAACCGGCAGCAGATGGTGGTATAGGCGGGGCTATGCCGCTTCCGGTGATCGGCGGTGGCTGAGGATAGGATAGTGCAAGGTAATTGCATTTTATCTGGACGTGCGCTGATCAGCGCTAATGCCGCAGGCATTGCACAAATTGTATAATTTTAGGTAGGGTAAAAAGAATAGCGTGCGGAACTACTGTGTTTGCGTAATAGTTCCGCACGATCTAAGGAGGCGCTGAGCATGTTATTTTCCAGCCCGTCTTTTCTATACTATTTCCTTCCCATAGCCCTGATCCTTTATTTTATAACCCCGATGCCCAAAGGCTCACCGCGTCTCAGAAATGTGACTCTATTGGTGATGAGCCTTGTGTTTTATGCTTGGGGTGAGCCGAGATATGTTTTTCTCATGATCGCTCAGTGTGTTTTTGCATGGGGATTTGGCCTGCTGATTGATAAGCATAGGGGTCAAAAAGCAGCCAAGACACTTATGCTGATATCTGTAGTGATTAGCTTGTCCGGACTGATCTATTTCAAATACGCAAACTTCTTTATTTCTAATGTAAATAATTTAACAAATAGCAACATAGCGTTTATCCGGTTTGTTATGCCTATAGGGATCAGTTTCTATACGTTCCAGCTGCTCAGTTACACGATTGACCTGTATAGAGGTCTGATTCGTGTGTCTCGTAACGTGCTAGACTTTTCTACTTATGTGGCCTCGTTTCCGCAGCTGATTGCCGGGCCGATCGTCAGATATTCAGATATCGAAGCTGCGCTATCAAAACGTGAACATAGCTTTTCAAGGTTTGCTATGGGTTCAAGACGCTTTATTATCGGTCTCGGTAAGAAAATGCTGATAGCCAATATGTTTGGCGAGCTTGTGGCGATATATAAAGTCAGCGGTGATGAAAGTGTGCTCTTTGTATGGCTTTACTTGATCGCTTATACGATGCAGATTTACTTCGATTTTTCAGGCTACAGTGACATGGCTATAGGTCTGGGACATATTTTCGGATTTAAATTTCCGGAGAATTTTAACTACCCATATATAGCGGACAGCATTACAAACTTTTGGCGTCGTTGGCATATGACATTGTCCGGTTGGTTTAGAGACTACGTGTACATACCCCTTGGCGGTAATAGAGTAAAGGTGCTCAGGCATGTGTTTAACATCATGCTTGTGTGGATGCTCACGGGTTTCTGGCATGGTGCAGATTGGAACTTCATACTTTGGGGTGGATATTTTGGTGTTGTACTTTTGGTTGAGAAGTTGTTTCTGGGAAAAGCGCTGCGCAAAGCTCCAAAAGCCGTGAGGCATATTTATGTAATCCTTATAGTGTTCATCAGTTGGGCGTTTTTTGATGCGCTTGGATTTAATGAGGCATTTACGGTAATTGGACGCATGTTTGGGGCAGGGGGTACTTTAGCAAGCCGTGAGGCGTTATATTACTTGCGCAGTTATGCAGTTCCTTTGGTTATTGCAGTGATCGGCTCAACACCGCTCATTATGAAGTTGGCTCAGAAAATTGACACGAAAAAGCGTCTGGTGGTCGTTTTAGAGCCGGTGGTTTTGCTGCTGATTTTGATTGTTTCGACAGCCAGTATGGTTGACGGCTCATTTAATCCATTTATTTACTTTAGATTCTAACAGCAAAGGGCACAAATACAAATCCGCAAATTAAAACCGGTGGGAGTGCGACTTCCGCCAGCTTAAGGACAGTGGGGAGGTAAAGGGCGATGGAAAACAAGAAACTTTCTCTCAGAGAAATACTTGCATGTGTTGTTTTTATAGGCATGATAGGCGTGTTCTTTATACTCAATTTCGTCATACCGGCACCCACGGTACTCATTGCAGAGCGCCGCGCTCCGGCCAGATTTCCTGAATTGAGTACGCAGAGTATTTTGTCCGGTACTTTCATGAGCGGTTTTGAAAACTATGCAGCCGATCGGTTTGTGTTTAGAGATAGTTTTCGCACAATCAAGGCGTTTTTTGTCTTTGATATTTATCAAATGACAGACAAGTCCGGGTTATATAATTGCGATGCGGTTGGCGTTGGGCAGTTTAGGCGTGTAGATGCCACTGCGTTTCGGCAGACATCTGAGCGGATACTCAGGGCGGCGCAAAGCTTAGAGGGGCAAGATGTGAACATATTTTACTCTATTGTACCCGATAAGAGTATCTTTGCTGATCGATTTATGCCCGGATTTGATTTGGCGCAGGCTGAAAGCATCTTAGATGATGTGTTGGGTGCATTTACCTATATCAGTCTGAAAGACAGCCTGAGTGCAGCTAGTTTTTACAGAACTGATTTGCACTGGGATCAGGCTGAAATTGCCGGTGTGACCAGTGTCATTTTAGAAGCCATGGGTGCTGATTATAGGCTCAGTGATTTTCCAATAAGGCTGGTAGGGGAGTGGAATGGTGTTTACAGTGGGCAACTGGCTTTGCCGGTGTTGCCGGATCAAATGAGGATTGTAGATATTTCCGGGATTTCCGTGAGATATTTAAATGACAGGACGCTGGTATTTGATCATGGTCCTGTTTATGACCATGATCGTTTTGCCGGAATTGATCCGTATGATATTTTTCTTAGAGGACCTCAACCGCTGATTGTCCTTGAAAACGATTCGGCAACGACAGACCGGAAGCTATATCTTTTCCGTGATTCTTTTGGAAGCAGTCTGGCGCCGTTGATGATGGAGGCTTATGCACAGATTACGGTGATTGACTTGCGGTATATCAATCTACTGATCCTTGATCAGTTCGTCGATTTCGTACCGAGTTCAGATGTGCTCTTTATATTCAGCTCGCAGATATTCAACAATCCTACGATATTGCAAACACAGTGAGTTTCAGCTTGCACTGAATAAGATGATGCCCTGCCAGTGTGCCGAGAGACTCATGTCAAACGGTACACCGGGCAGGGCATTCAATTTGTATGCAGTGCTTAGAGCTTTGTGACTTCTTCGGGAGTAACTTCTACGACGTCCATTTTCTTGGCTATATAAGCTTTGATCTTGTTCACAGCAGCTTGTTTTTCGGATTTTAGTTTCTCCTGAAAATCCAGCAGCAGCAAGACAATGCAAGCCATACCTAAAATAAAACTTAAAACTCCGAATACCAATGATAAAATGCCGAATAATTTTTTCATGCTTTGACCTCTTCTTTCTAAAAAATTTTAAAAGTGTCAGACTTTAGATTTAACTACTTTTTTTAGGATTTTGTTGAGATTATTTACAACGACATCGCCGGTCAGCCTGAACGGTTGCTTGCCTCGCAGTTCATCTATAAAGCGAATCTTGCTGTAAATATAATCAATATCCTCGACACCGTTTTTAAAATACATGTCAAACAGCGTCATACTTTTATCATAACCGGTTTGAATCATATAGGCAATAGAATCCTCATCAAATGCCAGTGAGTTTCCGATAATCTTATCTTCTAAAAAGTTTATTTTTATGAGTTTTTTGTCAAAATAATCATTTTCAAAAGTATAGTGGTTTTGATCGAAGTGAACAACGATCGCATAATCAAGCGGCTTGTTTAAAAGGGGTTCGGTCGGGATATTGTCTACAAAAGCACCGTCACAATACTTTGTGCCGCCGATATCAACGATTTTTGATACCATGGGCAAAGAGACACTGGCTTGCAAATAGCCCCAAATGATTCCCGGATCGATCTCTTTGAGATTGACGTAATTGAGACTGCGTGTACTGATATTCAGCAAAGTGGTGTACAGTTCCGGTTTGTAAGGTGAAAAGACTTTTGTGATTTCCCTTATGGAATTGGGTACATATTCGCTACGTGCATAAGCATGGGTAAATGAACGCAGTCCAGCAAATTTTTGATTGCGCCAGATGTTTTCCGCTTCTTCCAATTTATTCTGAACAAAACAATACGCATTGAGTGCGCCTATCGATGAAGCGCTGATATATGTAAATTCATTGGGAGGTAAGAATTGTTTTAACGCTTTTAGGACTCCGATTTGATAAGCGCCCTTTGCAAATCCGCCGGATAAAACAAGTCCGATGTTTGGCATATCAGAAAACGACCTCCTTTAAAAGGATTGAAAAGTTGAACTAAAAAATTTACACAGACACAGTATAGCATAGTGCGGGAGGAAAAACAAACTCCCCAACGAAACAAGTCAGGGAGTGTATTTCTATGCAATGAGTCGCTTATTGTGCTATCTTCTGGCGTTGTAAGCTTCTGTAATGGCACTGCGAAGATCCGCTTGATATCTTTGGTTATTGGTGACTGTGCCGTAGAAGTGCAAGCAGAAGTGGCCACCGGCACCATTGCTTGGGAGACTGGTCACATCGTGCGGCATACCGTTTATGGAGGCGGCAATGACTCTGTCACCGATGTGTACCCAAACCGGTCTTGCAGCCCAAGACCATCTGCCGCCTCTAATGTCGAATTTGGTATCGGTATCTGCACGAGAGGCTGTGTCTACATCGACATGACGACCTATTGAGAAGGGGCGAACACTAAATGTTCTGCCGGTTCTGACATCTGTGAGCATAATATTTGTACCGGTTCTAATCAGCGGACGAACTTCGGCCATTGTTAACAGTTCGACGTTTCTTGCTGCGGAAACGCCCAATAGATCAGATCTGATATAACCTTCATTTCCACCAACGCGAACAGATGACCAGCCATTTGAGTTTGTCTCAAGAACGTCCACTCTTGTGCCGGCACTGAGGACACTGATAATATTGCCATCCGTAGTGGGTCTGGCTCTCAAATTGACACCGCCCAGCGTCTGTAATGTTCTTATCGGTTGTGCGTTTGGAGGGGCGGGTGTGCTTGCGGCTGGAGCTGCAGGTTGCGGAGCGCTTGCCTGTGGGGCAGTTGCTGCAGAGCCTGATGAAACTGCTGTGGCCGGAAGCATGAGGAATTCTGAATTTATAAAACCAACAGTGTCGCCCACTCTGACATTCGACCATCCGGTCGGATCATGAGAGAGTACTTCGACATATAAGTCTACATTGACGGTGCGCAGTACTTCTGCGCTACGATTTGGGGCGGATCTTAAATTTACGCCGCCGGTAGTGCGGAATGTTGCCGGCGCACGTCCGGCAGGGAGGGTGAGAAAGTCGGATCGTATAAATCCTTCTGATCCGTTAACTCTGACTCTCGACCAACCGGAGGGGTCATGGCTCAGTAGTGATACACGTCCTCCGACATTCACAGTTGTGACAACATTAGATTCGGTGGAAGGTAAGGTTCTAAGGTTGACACCTTGGGTTGTTACTAAAATTTCATTTGTATCAGATGCAGCTGCGGTAAGTGAAAAAGCAATAGCCATGCAGCAAAAAATAACTAAGAATAGGATCTTACGTATGTTGCGATTCACGAGTGACTCTCCTTTTTTGCGGTAGAAATTTTTGTTGATGCGACAATCTTAGCAGAAAATGTATCTTTTGTCAACCAAAATGTAATTGTTTGTAATTTTTTGTAACTGATGATGCTGATTTTAAAAATTTCAGTCTAAAAACTACTTCCGAATTTAGGCAATTTAATATACAATACCAATATGAATGGTTACACCAATGAGATGGAGGCGTAAAAATTGGCGGGGATATCATTAAAAAACATAGTCAAAGTCTATGCGGAGGGCATAACAGCCGTACATGACTTTAGTTTAGATATTGAAGATAAAGAGTTTATCATTTTAGTGGGTCCCTCAGGTTGCGGTAAATCTACCACATTGCGTATGATTGCGGGGCTTGAGGATATAACCGGCGGGGAATTGTATATAGGTGACAGACTTGTAAATGGTGTCAAGCCGAAGGATCGCGACATTGCAATGGTCTTTCAAAACTATGCCCTATATCCGCACATGTCTGTGTACAAGAATATGGCGTTTGCCTTAAAACTCAAGGAAGAACCCAAAGATGTCATCAAAGAAAAAGTAATCAATGCCGCAAAAAGTCTGCACATTGAGCATCTGCTTGACCGCAAGCCAAAGCATCTCTCGGGCGGTCAGTGTCAACGTGCGGCCTTAGGTCGTGCCATGGTCAGAAACCCTGCGGTATTTTTGTTAGATGAACCTCTATCTAACCTAGATGCAAATCTGCGTACATCTATGCGTACAGAGATTTCGAAACTACATAAGAAATTGCAAACAACATTCATATATGTCACACATGATCAGGTGGAAGCGATGACCATGGCAGATCGCATCGTGGTTATGAAAGACGGATATATTCAGCAAGTAGACACGCCGCAAAATATCTACAATAATCCGATCAATCTATTTGTTGCAGGTTTTATGGGAACACCTCAAATGAATTTTTTCAATGCAACTGTGCAAAAGACAGGTGATGGATATGCTGCAAGATTTGGGGAAACAATGATTCCGATATTGAGAGAAATCGTACCGCCGGATCAGATGATAAAGTATTTGGATAAAGAGGTGACCATTGGTATAAGGCCTGAGAAGCTATATGTTCAAGACACCTTGAGTGACAGCGATAGGTCGAGTACTACCACACTGGATGTCAGTGTTGATGTTGTAGAGCTTATGGGGGCCGAGGTCTTTTTGTTTGTCAGTTGCAACAACACGAGCCTTACAGCAAAGGTGCTGCCACATGAAAGTCCGAAAGTCGGTGCATCGGCAAAGTTGGCGCTGGATCATACCAGCGTACATCTATTTGATGCCGAAACCGGAATGGTAATAAAGTGATCACCGCAAGTGCTGCATATTTATATCTATAGGATCATCATTTACGGTGATCCTACTGTTTTAGTAAAAATGCCGATGCTGAGCTTTTCAGCGCTACGCGCCGATATGATTGGTTTGTCAGAGGATTAAATCTTTAATCTCCCCCTATAATTACTAACATTTCGTTTTCATCCATTGTAAAATCGTACCCGGCTGCAATCATCTCATTTAAGGATAATCGCAGCCAGTGTCCGAAGGTTCCCGGCTCAGTTCCGGCCGGATTCATAGATTCGGGTCTGCGTCTGAGTAGCCTTTGCGCTTCGGGGATCAGTACATGGTTGGTCGTCCAGACATCAAGCGCAACCGGATCCAGCGAGGCCGCAATCATATGCGTTTCCACTGCCGCATTATAGCTTGATGCAGGCCCACCATCCGGAGCGATCCAAATCATGTCCATGATGTTCAAAATGGGCATACGTGTATACACCATTTGCGTACCCATCCCACCGGTGCCAACGCTAAAATGAGCACGCCCTGCCGGGATGAGTGCGTGTCTGCGTGTTTGTCGGTCAGACGTTACACCCATATAGCCTTTTACTGCACCGGTCTGCCCAAACCACCCATGCGACTTCAAAACAGGCATGTTTATTATGCGCAATCTATCCGTGTCAAAACTTTCACCATTCCAGATGCCATGTCTAAAACTGACATGTGTACCAAACTGTGTGGTGAATTTTGGATACGAAATTTCAAGACCTGTACTACGCAGATAATCTTCCACAATGAATCCGTCCGTGTAGTCGCCCGCACTGAATTCTCCGACCCGAACAGTTGTAAATTCATCCCACAAAGAACCTGTGACACGGTAACCTTGTGCTTGAAACGCATTGATAACATCTAATACTGATTGACTGCGACACGCTGAATTGGGCTGCGACCAATCCAAACTCCCGCCGCGTCTGTTCGTACCATGTTGCGCTTGCCCATTATCTGCTATAATCACCTCGCCGGCAAATCCATCGGGATGCGCAAGTATCGCTTCTATTACACGTGCGATTAAATCTGTGTTTGTGCCACCACGTTCAGCCCACTGCGCATTGATTTGTAAGAGCACAACATCGTCTATCGCAATAATTCCATCCGGTGCTTCCTCCGTCTGGTAGAAATCAAGCCCATACATTTGCATAGATGCAATCAAGCGCACCACACCATCATCAAGGCCATCTGTGGATTCCACAAAAACAACCGAAACAATACCGTCCGGCAACTGTAACTCAGGCAAGTCTGTTATTATTGCAGGAGCAAAGTTGTCCCCAAAAGGTGGTACGGGTCTTAATCCAACTACAGCGACTACTGCCAGCACTGCACATATTGCCAGTATGCTGGCAAGTACTATTTTCAGCCTCTTTTTCGTCATGAAGTTACTCATTCCTTTCGGTTACATTATCAGTCCTGCAACTATAGCGAAGATCATGCAGTATGCTAAGTAGAAAAAGAAGTGCTTTGCGCCTAATATCATCTTGACTGCACTCAAATTGGTGATCTTTGTAGCCGGTCCGGCAATCATGAATGCAAGTGCATCGCCTGTACCCATCCCGGCAAGTAACCATGCACGTATCAGCGGTATTATACCGCCTCCACATGCATACAGTGGAATGGACAGTGAGGTGGCAAACAGTACGCCCAATCCTCTTCGTGCACCGAACATACTCGCAATCCATTCTTGGGGCATATATCGGTAAAGCAGCGCTGTCAAAATTATGCCAAACAAAAGATAAGGCGTCGTAACCCTGAATGCTTTAAATAAATCACGCAAAAAAGTCTTTTTTTCTTTGCTTTCCGATACAAACCGGGCAAAATCGAATAGCGTTTTGTATTGTAAAAATATAAGCACAAGCACACCCGCAAGGCTGCCACACATGAACACGAGCAACAACCGGCTCAAAGCAATTTCTACGCCGAGCGCAAAACTTAACAAAAACAGATTGGGATTAAGCAGCACCGAGCTCACCATAAATGCAACGAGTAATTGCTGCGGCACCTTTTTGCGCCCTAATGCAGCAATTACCGGAATCGTACCGTACATGCATATCGGGGACAATATCCCTAAGATCGACGCAATCCCGATTGATAAGATGCCTACCTTTCCGGAGTTTAAATGTGTCATTTTTGCTGCTATACGCTCTGAACAATAGACCGAGATGAGCGATCCGACAATCAACCCGGATGCCCAGTATGGTAAGAGCTCCAGAAATTGCACCATTACGCTTTGTGAAAGCATATATAGTTCATGTGTCATATATCATCATTCCACAACAGCCGCCAGTCTAATCATGGTTACAAATGTCTGCTCCCTCGTATAAAGGCCTAGTGGTGAAAATTCATCATTTCCGATCCCTCCCATGATGCCATTCGACGACACAAACTCAATCGCCTCGGATGCCCAGGGAGCAAATAACCTTGAGTCGGCAAAGTTAACTCTGACACCACCCATTGCGCTATACTCGAATGCCTCGGCAATCCTGCTCAGCATTGCGGCCGCTTCTTGTCTTGTAATTGCATTATCCGGAGCAAAAGTCCGTTCGCTGACCCCATTTACGATATGTAGATAATGTGCGATGATGACAAACACATTGTCGGTATCATCAAATGGGTCA